>Ga0268299_1000215_pt1 | contig 223971 bp, 220 predicted proteins | sample NOBtaG_FD_193484 | JGI IMG/M metagenome (GOLD analysis project Ga0268299, IMG submission 193484) | Activated sludge microbial communities from bioreactor in Nijmegen, Gelderland, Netherland - NOB reactor | ecosystem: Engineered > Bioreactor > Aerobic > Activated sludge | place: Netherlands... | reverse complement strand
GTAAATCATTTTAGTGACTACAAAATGCACGCTCGCCAAGCGTCTCGACCCGGCACAAATGCCGATGGCATCTATCCTTTTCGCTACTGACGTTGATCGAAATCGCGGGGAACTTCAGTCTAGGCGAGCACCGAGTAGCCGCCGTCGACAGTGATCGCTGCGCCGGTGACGAAGTCCGATGCCGGCGCCGACAGGAAGACAGCGATGCCGGCGAAGTCGTCCGGCACGCCCCAGCGGCCGGCCGGCGTGCGCCTCAGCACGTTCTCGTGCAGGCCGGTGACCTGCTCGCGTGCTCTCTTGGTGAGCGCCGTGTCGATCCAGCCGGGCAGGATGGCGTTGACCTGGATGTTGTCCTTGGCCCACGCGGTGGCCATCGACTTCGTCATCTGCACCATGCCACCCTTGCTCGCGGCATAGGCCGTCGCGAACGGCGCGCCGAAGATCGACATCATCGAGCCGATGTTGATGATCTTGCCGGCGCCGCCCTTCTTCATCTCGGGAAAGGCAGCCTGGCTGCACGCGAAGGCGCTGGTCAGGTTGCTGTCCATCACCGTGTGCCATTCCGCCAGCGTGTACTGCTCGGGCTGCTTCCGGATGCTCATGCCTGCGTTGTTGACCAGGATGTCGAGCCGACCGTAGGTCTTCATGGTCTCGGCCATCAGGGCCCGGCAGGACTCTTCCTTCAGGACGTCGACCGGGATGGCGGTGGCCTTGGCGCCCTTGCTCTGAATCTCGGCCACCGCTGCACGGTTCTTCTCCGCATCGCGACCCGCGACGACGATCGTCGCGCCGGCCCCGGCCATACCCAGTGCCATGCCGAGACCGATGCCGCCATTGCCGCCGGTGACGACCGCGACGCGGCCGGAAAGATCGAAGAGCTTCATGGCAATTCCCCCTGTGCGAAGCGGGTTTGTATAGCCGAGGCCCGTGACGGGAAACAGGTCGATCCCCGTTCTCTTTGTCGCTGAGGGTCGCTACGCTGGCAGCAGAGCAGCAAGAGGTGCGTATGCATAGACTGGTGGGACGCCGGGCGGTCGTGGCCGGCACTGCGGCGTTGGCGACGGCGTCTTTGATCAGGCCGCGCGAGGTGCGCGCGGCGAAGGCGCTGACGGTGGTGCTCGAATCGGAAGTCACCATCCTCGACCCGCATGTCATCACGGCGACCATCACCCGGACGTTCGGCCTGCATGTCTTCGACATGCTGTTCGCCATGAACGAGAAGGGCGAGATCAAGCCGCAGATGGTCGAGAGCTACGACAGCAGCACCGACGGGCTCACCTGGACCTTCGTGCTGCGCGACGGCCTCAGGTGGCACGACGGCGCGCCGGTCGTGGCGGAGGATTGCGTCGCCTCGCTCAGGCGCTGGTCGGTTCGCGATCCGCTGGGCAAGATGCTGATGGCCGCAGCAAGACCTGTCCCTCGTTCTGGATGTGCGGCACACCGCTCTCGACCGATGCCGGCGCCGGCGCCGCCAAGGTCGACCTCGCGGCGGCCAAGGTCGAGCTCAAGGCCTCGGGCTACAAGGGCGAGCCGGTGATCATCCTGGAGGTCGCGGGCTCGATCAGCCAAACCGCCTCGCGCGTGCTGATCCAGAACATGCGCGATGTCGGCTTCACCGTGGAGCAGCAACCGCGCGACTGGCCGACCGTTCTCGCCCGTCGCGCCAAGAAGGAGGGCTGGTCGATGTTCCCGGTCTATTCCAACGGCACCGACATGTTCTCGCCGCTCACGCACTTCTACGTCGCTGCAACCTGCAACGAGTTTCCGGGTTGGTCCTGTGACAACCGGGTCCCTGAGCTGATGAAGGCGTTCACGCGCGCCGCCAGCCTGGAGGAACGTCGCAAGATCGCGGCGGACATCCAGGTGGTCGCCTGCGAGATGGTGCCCTCGCTGATGTGGGGGCAGTTCACCATACCGGCAGGCTATCGCTCGGAGCTCAAGGGACTGATCCAGTCCTCCTATCCGATGTTCTGGGAGGTCGACCGATGAGCGATCTGCGAGGTGAGAACATGGTGAGGCACAACGAGGCGGAGCATCGCTACGAGCTGGAGACCGACCACGGTCTCGCCATCGCAGTGTATCGTCGGCAAGGCGACAGCGCGATCTTCACCCACACCGAGGTGCCTCCGGAGGACGAGGGCAAGGGGATCGGCGGTCGATTGGTCCGCTCCGCGCTCGACGACACGCGCCGGCGCGGCCTGAAGATCGTTCCGGCGTGCAGCTTCGTCGTCGCTTTCATGCGGCGCCATCCGGAATACGCGGGCTGATCAGGCCGCGATGGTACGGACGGCTAGGTAAGCAGCGGTCGCGGCCGCAGCGGTAACAGCTGCGCCCCAGGCGAGGTCGACCAGGCTGACTGCCAGCGGCCAGCCGCGCACCGTCGCGAGGTTGGTGAGATCGTAGGCGGCGTAGACGCATATGCCGAACAGCGCGCCGAGGAGCAGGACGCCGAGCCACGAGCCTGCGGCGGGCAGCACGAACACGACGACGCCGATGGCGTGGATCAGGTAGAAGGCGGCCGCGGGCACCCAGTTGGGCCTGTCGAGCAACAGCGAGCCGAGGCGCGAGAAGTAGAAGTCGCGTGCCACGACCCCGAGCCACAACGCATCCAGCACGAGGATCGTGAGCAACGCGGCGGCATAGCCGATGACGGCAGCTTTCATGATGGCTCCTGTCGACCCGACCTCATACGAGCCGCACGGGCGCTCGGATCACACGAAGTGAGGGCGGAGCATGTCGCGGGCGGCCGTACCGGCAGCGAGCGTCCAGCAGTTGACGATGGCGACGCGAAAGCCTCCCGGCGGCATCGCATGTCGGCCCGGCGGCAGGTCCTCGTGGAAGGTGATCTGCAGGCTGGAAACGTCGGGCAGGCGACGCACCGCCTGCTGAACCGCCCGGGGCGGATGTCGATACTGATCGCGATGCGGCACGAACAGCACGACGCTGTAACCCGTGCGTCGCGCCGAGTCGTCGAACCGCCACATCTTGCGTGCGTAGAGGCCGACCAGGGCCTCGACCCAACCGGCGCCGTAGAGATCGGGCCACTGGTCGGCGAAGCGCAGGTGCGCCTCGATGATGCGCCCGCCGATCGTCTCGAGGTTCAGCATGCCGGTGTAACCATGCAGATGCTCTCGACACCAGCGGCCACACCAGTCCTCGACGGCGGGAACCGGGTCGGCATGAATCTCCCAGTAGTCGAAAGTACCTTCGCCGCTGGCGATGCCGCGGGCGTGACGCCACCAGCGCGGATCTCCGTCGACGACCGCGACGTCGCTGCTGACGTGATCGCCCTCGAGCAGGGTCGACCACATGTGACCGGGCCGGTAGGCCTCGGTGTAGTCGGCCGGCGTAGCGAGCACGCGGCTGCCGACGCCCATGCCTTTGAGGTTGTAGATCGGCTTGGAGAACACGGGATAGCTCGGCGGCGCAACGCCGTGCGGGGCTGCTGCCATTTTTTGGCTGGTAGCCACCGTAAGCTTGTCATAGACCCAACGATGATCCGGATTCCACAGCCAGCAGTCACTGTCCTCAGTCGGTATGAAGACGTCGTCCGGACAGGCGGCGCTCTCAAAATATTGAGTGCGCCAAGGATCGATCTCGCAAATCGGCACTTGAATTCCCAGATGGCGCAGGCGGACGATGTGCAGAGTGGGCGCGCGACTGTATCATTGCAACCGGGTACTGTGTCGTGCGTTGCAGGCGGTGCGGAGGTGACGTGTCGGACCAGCAGACGCTGAGCAGGCGGTTAGTCGAATCTCCAGGTCCCGAACGGTTCAGCGCCGTCCGCGACCATACCGAACGCCTCGCAGATCCCCTGTCGCCCGAGGACCAGACGGTTCAATCGATGCCGGATGCCAGCCCGACCAAATGGCATCTGGCGCACACGACGTGGTTCTTCGAGACCTTCGTGCTGAAGCCGTTCGCGACACGCTATCAGCCGTTCGATCCAGCTTACGAGTATCTGTTCAACTCTTACTACGAGGCGGTCGGGCCACGACATCCGCGGCCGCAGCGCGGCATGATCACGCGACCCGGCCTCGAGGAGGTCATGGCCTATCGTCGCTATGTCTCCGAGGAGATGGTCAAGCTGCTGCAGAGTGGCGACGATCGCATCGAGCCGCTGGTCGAGCTCGGCCTCCATCACGAGCAGCAGCACCAGGAATTGATCCTGATGGACGCCAAGCATCTGTTGTCGCTCAATCCATTGCATCCGAGCTACAGCGCGGCGGCGCCGGCGCTCTCGCCCCAGGAACTCGCGCTGGAGTGGCGCGAGTTCGCAGGCGGGCTGCGCGAGATCGGCCACGCAGGTCCCGGCTTTGCCTTCGACAACGAGGGACCGCGGCATCGCGTGTGGCTGGAGCCGTTCGCGTTGGCGAGCAGGCCGGTGACCTGCGGCGACTACCAGGCTTTCATCGAGGATGGTGGCTATCGGCGCTCGGAATTCTGGCTGTCTGCCGGCTGGGACTGCGTCAGCCAGCGCGCCTGGCAGGCGCCGCTCTACTGGCACAAGGATGGCCAGGACTGGCACGTCTTCACGCTGGCCGGCATGAAGCCGGTCGATCCGGCCGAGCCGGTCTGCCATGTCAGCGCCTTCGAGGCGGCGGCCTTCGCCAAGTGGGCTGGCAAGCGTCTTCCGCGCGAGCAGGAGTGGGAAGTCGCCGCGACGTCCCTGAGCGGGGTCGGACAGGTTTGGGAATGGACCGCCAGTCCCTATATCGCCTATCCGGGATTTCGCGAGCCGCCGGGCGCCATCGGCGAGTACAATGGAAAGTTCATGGCCAACCAGATGGTGCTGCGCGGCGGTTGTGCCTTCACGCCGCCGGAGCACGTAAGGTCAACCTACCGGAATTTCTTTCCTTCCGATGCGCGCTGGATGTTCGGCGGGCTTCGACTGGCAGAGGATTTGCAATGAGCGTTGCGGCATTGACGATCGATCGGCTGGAAGCCGTCGATCGAAGCGAGTTCGAGGATGCTGTGCTGGCAGGGCTGTCGCGCCATCCGCGCGCCATTCCCGCGAGGTTCCTGTACGACGAGCGCGGCTCGGAGCTGTTCGATCAGATTTGCGAGCTGCCCGAGTACTACCTCACGCGCACCGAGGCGGCGATCCTAGGCGACTGCGCGCCGGAGATCGCCACGCTCGCCGGGCCGGGCTGTGCCCTGATCGAGTACGGCAGCGGCTCCAGCGTCAAGTCGCGCCTGCTGCTCGATGCGTTGATAGACCTGTCCGTCTACGTGCCGATCGACGTTTCCCGCCGCCATCTCGACATTACGGCGGCGGCGTTGCGGCGGGACTACCCCAGCCTGGATGTGCGCCCTGTCTGCGCCGACTACATGGCGCTGAGCGAGTTGCCCGAAGAGGTGAGGGGAGCACGGCGGCTCGGGTTCTTTCCAGGGTCGACCATCGGCAACCTGACGCCAGCAGAGGCGAGCGCGTTCCTGCGCCGCGCCCGCGCTCTGCTCGGCGAGAAGGGCGCCCTCGTGCTCGGCGTCGACCTGAAGAAGGACCCTCGCCGCCTGCACGACGCCTACAACGACGCCTCGGGAGTCACGGCGCGATTCTCGCTCAATTTGCTCCACCGCATGAATCGCGAGCTGGGCGCCGATCTCGACCCGGCCGGCTTCGCCCACGACGCCTTCTACAATGCCGTCGAAGGGCGCATCGAGATCTACCTGCGCAGCCTGCGCTCGCAAGTCGCGACGGTGGCGGGCCGGCGCTTCAGCTTCTCGGCAGGCGAACGAATCCACACGGAGTGGTCCTACAAGTTCGACGACGCCGACATCGCTGCGCTCGCCTGCAGTGCCGGCTTCGACATCGCCCGCACCTGGACCGATCCGGCGGCCCTGTTTGCCGTTACCTACCTGGTTGCGACTTGAGCCTGGCCGAGAGTTCCCGGTGCAGGCGATCGTCGCGTATCCGCGGCAGCATGCGGCGCAGCATCTCGTCCGTCGGCTGCCCGCGGCGCTCGGCGTCGGCCAGCCCGGCGAGGAAGGCGGCAATCTCCGTCTTCGAGGCGAAGCCCATGTAAGTGTCGTCGGCCTCGCCGACGTAGCACACGGGCGAGGTCGGCTCGGCCGGGCTCGAGGCGGGATCGGTAGCCTTGTCGCGCATCCCGGTCATGCCGGATGCCACCATCGACCAGCCAGCACGACACCGGCCGACAACAGACGCTTGTCACCCGTCATGTGCTCGCCGATCGAATCGGCATAGTCGAAGGTGCCGCTCACGAGGTCGATCACGGTTGCCTCGCCGACGCTGCCGATCTTCAGGGTGCCCAGATCGGGGCGCTTGATTGCCGCGGCGGCGTTGACGGTGGCGAGCTTGATCACCGTCGCCAGGTCGACGCCCAGGCAAAGGAACTTGGACATCGTGGTCAGCAGGTCGAAGGCCGGCCCCTCGATCGAGATGACGTGCACGTCGGAGGAGATGACGTCGGGCAGGAACCCGGCTGCCAGCATGCCGCGGGTCGTACCGAAGCCGAACGAGCCGCCGCCATGGCCGATGTCGAAGATCACGCCGCGCGCGCGGGCAGCGAGGATCTCGTCGCGGACCTTGCCATCGGGGCGCACCGGCGCGTTGGGGAAGGGGCGGAAGCAATGGGTCAGGATGTCGCCCGGCCTGAGCCGGTCGACGACCTCGCGGCGCGACGGCGGCGGTGCGTCGAGATGGGCCATCAGCGGCAGGCCGACCTCCTCGGCGACGTCGAGGGCGATGTCGAGCGGCTTGACGCCGGAATCGCCGCTCGCCGAGCGGCCGACGCGCACCTTGATGCCGAGCACGAGGTCCTTGTGGTCGCGCGCAACTCGCACGGCCTCGCGCGGGTCGATCAGGCGCATGTCGCTGTTCTCGCCCACCATCACCGCCTTGGAGAAGGCGAAGATCCCGGGAAAGGCAACGTTGAGGTAGGGCAGGATGCGCACGGCCGAGGGCTCGATCACGTGCTTGCGGAAGCCGTGGAAATTGCCCGGGCCGGCGCTGCCGGCGTCGATGAAGGTTGTGACGCCGCCGGTGCGCGCGACCAGCTCGGCCTCGACGCCGAGCGAGGTGCCGCCCCAGTAGACATGGGTATGCAGGTCGATCAGGCCGGGTGCCACGATCTTGCCGCGGACGTCGCGCTCGTCACGGCCGCTCAAGCCATCGCCGATCGCCGACACCTTCCCGCCGGAGAAGGCGATATCGGTCACCTTGTCGAGCGCCTGCGACGGGTCGACCACTCTTCCGTTCTTCAGCACCAGATCGTTCATCGCCTTCGGCCATCCATTTGTTGGTTCGTTCCACCGCCTTACGGCCTGCCGGGAAGTGAGTACTCCAGCAATGACGACCCCTGTCACCCCGAGCGCAGCGGGACCTTCGTTACGGCCTCAAAGGTCCCTCGCTACGGCGCTTGCTTCGCAAGCACCTTGCTCGGGGTGACAGGGAGCCTGGGGCGCTCATCCCGTCACAGGCCCTTATCGCATCGCTGCCATGGTCTTCGCCAGCTCACCGGCGCGAGGCAGGGATACGTTTTCGAGGCCGAGCCAGTCGGCCATCAGGCGCAGTTCCTTGCGCAGCGGTCCGGCAACGGCGCGTGCATTCTGGCCGGGCTCGAGATGCAGGGCCGGGACCGCCAGCGTCGAGGTCGCCCGATCGGACTTGAGGTCGACCCGGCCGACCAGCCGGTCGCCCAGCAGGAAGGGCAGCACGTAGTAGCCGTGCTTGCGCTTGGCCTGCGGCGTGTAGATCTCGATGCGATAGAAGAAGTCGAAGATCCGCTCGGTTCGGTCGCGCTCCCAGATCAGGGGATCGAAGGGCGCCAGGAGCGCGCGCGCCTCGACGCGTCTGGGTTGGCGTGCCGCGGGGTCGAGGTAGGCCGCATGGTTCCAGCCCTCGACGTCGACTGGCACCAGGTCGCCGGCTTCGACCAACTCGGCTAGGCGCGCCTTGGTATCGGCGACCCCGAGGCGATAGTAGTCGCGCAGGTCGAACTCGGTCGCGACGCCCAAAGCCCGCGCCGACAAGCGCAGGAGTTCGCGCTGGGCTTCCTCGGTCGACGGGGTCGGCAGGGCGCGCACCCGCTCCGGCAATACGCGCTCGGTTAGATCGTAGACCCGCTCGAAGGTGCCGCGGCGCGTCGCCGTCGTGACCAGGCCGGCGAAGAACAGCCATTCGACGGCAAGCTTGCCGTCGCTCCAGCCCCACCAGGCGCCGCGGCCGGCGCCGCCGTTCGACAGCTCGGACGCGGCGATCGGGCCGCGATCGGCGATCTCGCGCAGGATCTCGTCGATGTAGGCGGCCTTCTCGCGGCGGAACTGGTGCAGCTTGCCCTTGCCGTCGCCGGCATTCTCGGCGGCCCGCTGCATGCGCCAGCGCAACAGCGGTTGGCTGTCGAGCGGCAACAGGGAGGCTTCGTGCGCCCAGAACTCGAACAGGCCGCGCTGGCTCCTGCGTCCCCATGCGAGACGGTCGAGGTGGTCCGGGTCGTAGTTGCCCAGCCGGGAGAACAATGGCAGGTAATGGGCTCGCGCCAGCACGTTGACCGAGTCGATCTGCAGCAGCCCCAGCCGGTCGATGGTGCGCTTGACATGGCCGGCATTGACGGCGCTGTCGGGCCGGTCGGCGGCGAAGCCCTGGGCGGCGAGGGCGATCCGGCGCGCGGCAGCGGCCGAGAGCTTGTTGCGTCGGCTCATGATGTCACTTCTACCGGGCGCTCGACCATCGACAGGCGATCGACCAATCGCGCCGCCAGAGCGAGCAGGGTCAGCGTCGGATTGGAATGCGACGAGGTCGGGAACACGGCGGCGCTGCAGACATGGAGGTTGGGGATGCCCCAGACCTGCAGCTGATCGTCGACGACACCGTCGGCTGGCGACGCACTCATCCGCGCACCGCCCATGTGGTGGTTGACGTCGCTCAAGCGGCTCTCGAACTCATTGGCGTCGGCTTGCAAGGTCTCGAACAGTCGCACGCGGCCCAGACCAAGTCTTCGGATTTCGTCGTCCACGGTTCGGCAGAAGCCGAGGACGGTATCCCAGGTCAGGCGCCCGATGTGCCAATGCAGGCTCGCCTTGCGCGCACCGAAGCGGTCGAGCTCCTCGCTCAGGGCGATGTAGCTGTCGCGGGACGGCTGCTGCTCGCACATCAGCGAGAGCTTGGCGGCGGCGCCCGGCTTGTAGATCAATCCGCTGCGTGCAAGCGTCCACAGGCCCGAGGCAAGCTGCCGGGTGCTGCGGATCATGTTCAGCGCGCCCGCGAGGCGGGGCTGGCGCGCGAACGACCGCAGTTCCGACAGCGGGCCGATGGCGTCGCCTTCGTAGAGCCACATCAGGCTGGCCGAGATGTTGAGCAAGCGGTTGGCACGCTGCCAGCCGGCACCGGCGCTGAGGCGCACGGAATAGCGGCGTCTGCCGCGCACGCGCGTGCCGAACAACTCTTGAAGGGCCCGCATATCAGCGGAGTCGACGTAGCCGGCATCGAGGCAAGGGTGCTCCATGAAGGCTTTGCCGAGCCAGCCGGAACCACTGCCCAGGCCTCCTGGAATCTGGTGGTCGTTGAGGAGCAGGATGCGGCTGGTCTCGATACCGCCGCATGCCAGCACCAGGGTCTGGACCGGCATCGATCGGCGCCTGCCGCGGAAATCGCCGATCTCGATCGTCTGCACCCGGCCGCCGGGCGCGAGGTCGATGCGCAGCAGATGCGCGTTGTAGAGCACCGTGACGTCGCGTTCGAGGGACCGACGGTGGAGCTTGTAGAAGTTGGGCTGTCTGGCCCATTTCGAGTAGTGGTAGTGCAACAGGGCGGCATCGAAACCTGGATCCTGCTGGTTCAGCAGACCGAGTATGTCAGTATCGTAGTTGCGCTCGTCGATCCCCATGAAGCGGTTGGCGATGTCGTAGTAGGGCCGCAGCGTGTCCAAGGAGATCGGCCAGCCGCTGTGCTGGACCCAGTCGCGCTCCTGGAAATCGAGTCTGCCGAAGGGCAAGGACTGTCCGCCCCAAGCGGTCGTCGTTCCACCGATCGCGCGCTTTCGGTTCCACACCGCGTTCGACATCGTCTTGGCGGTCTGCTCGATGTCGTTGAGGCTCTGCCGCTCGTCGTCGAGCTCGAAATGGCCGCTCTCGATAACGAGGACGCGACGGCCGCGCCGCGACAGCAGGACAGCGAGCAGGATGCCTGCCGCTCCCGCACCGACGATGGTGATGTCGAAATCCGCCCGGTCGCCGTCGGGCGATTGCGTGTTGGCGTCGATGAACGGCATCTCCGCCGGTTATGCCCGAAGTGCCCTGACGTTGTCGCGGATATGGACGAGATTCGTCGAGGAGAAGAGGACCCGGCCGTTTGGGTTGGCGGAAACGCAGTACGCCAGGGCGCGCCCCGGCGCCTCGCCATCGCGTGCCACGCCGCGCAGGCAGCTGTGAAAGACGTGGATCTTGGACGGAAACCGCGCGGGCACCTCGGCGTGCCGGGGCCACGCCGGCCCGTACTCGTACTGCAGCACATCCCAGTCGGCGAGCTCGGCCGGAGCGAGCGCAAGGTAGCGACTGCCGCGTGCTGCCACGCCGAGTTGGCCGACCTTGCCTGCCTCTCGCAGCTTCAGCAGGAAGTCGACGGCCGCCGGCTCGAGAGAGGACGGCAATGCCTCGTGCAGCAGGTAGAGATCGATGGTGTCGGTGCCGAGCGCACGCCGGCTGGCGTCGAACGACGCCTCGACTTCCGCCCGTCCGATGCGATGGAGGGGTGTCCCCGCGTCGGCTGTGGGCGGATCGCCTGTCGGCAAAGTGCCCGAGCGTGCTGAGTTGGCGCGCAAACGGCGGCGCAGGGCATTGAGGCGCAGGGCGAGCCATACCGGCAAGCGGGGCGCCAGCCCGGGTGCCAGACCGAATTTTGTCGCGATGCTCACCTGCTGGCGCCTGCTGCGCAGGAAGTCGCCCAGCACGCGCTCCGAGTAGCCGCGCCCGTAGACCGGTGCCGTGTCGAAGTGCCGGATGCCGAGGTCGAGGATACCCTCCAGCAGGTCCCGCGCCTGGCGGGCGCTGCCCAGGCCGGCCAGGGCGACGCAACCGAACCCCAGGCGATGGACGCTGTTCCTTTGGTCCGTCGACGGCAGTACCCGCTGCATTGGCTCCCCGTACCCGACGCCGCGCCATCTCCCGGCGTGCTACACTGTCCAGACATGACGTTGGAGAGCGACCTCTACGCGCCGGTGAAGGCACTTCTCGAAGGACAGGGCTACGTCGTCAAGGGCGAGGTGCGCGGCTGCGACGTGGTCGGCGTGCGCGGCGAGGAGCCGCCGGTGGTCGTGGAGCTGAAACGCAGCTTCGGCCTTTCGCTCGTTCTCCAGGGAGTGGATCGCCTGGCCCTGTCGGACCGGGTCTATCTTGCCGTGGGCAAGTGGCCCAAGCCGATGAAAGCAGTCAGGAAGCTATGCCGGCGGCTTGGGCTCGGCTTGCTGGTGGTGGACGCTGGCCGGGCCGAGGTCGTGCTCGATCCCTCGCCGTACCAACCCCGTCTGAACAAGCAAAAGAAGGGACGATTGCTGGGCGAGCATGCACGGCGGGTCGGCGATCCGAATGTCGGCGGCTCGACATCTCGCGTTCCCATGATGACGGCGTATCGCCAGGAAGCGCTGCGCTGCGCCGGGCTGCTGGCGCTAAACGGGCCGATGGCGCCCAAGGCGATGCGAGCTGCCGCCGATGTGCCGAACGCGGCGAAGATCCTGCAGCAGGATTTCTACGGGTGGTTCGAGCGGATCGAGCGTGGTGTCTATGGCATTACGCCGAAGGGCAAGTCGGGGCTCGCGCAGTTCGGACGCGAGGATGAAACGACCTGACCGCCTGGCCCGCCACGACATCTGCCAGGCGCGGCAATCATCCGACAGGCAGCTGGGCGGGCGACGGGAGCTTCCCGTGCCCGGCCCGACGACCATTCGTGCATGGATGGCAAAAGGCGACCGGTTGCCACGGCGACCGGTATTCCCGGGTGCGTTTCGAGTAGAATACCGCAAATGATCGCTCGACCCTCCTGGGCCGGGAGAGGCATTGGCGTCGCTCTCTCGTCGATCCCGATGGGGTGGGCGTTGCGGGCCGTCCTGGGCGTTGGCTGCGCCGTGCTGGTGTATCTGGCATGGCCCGTGGCCTCGGCTGCGCTGGAAGCGCAGAAGGCCGACGCGGTCCTGTTCGACCTGCGCACACGACAACCCCTGCGGCTGCCCGCCGTGCTGGTGGCGCTGCAGGCACTGGATCGATCGGTCGACGCCGATCCGGTAGCCGGGCGGCGCCTCAAGCGCGCCGAGTTGCTGGCCGGCGCGGCGCTGACGACCAGCCTGCCGGTGAGCAACGAGCAGCGCCTTGCCTGGCTGAAGCAGGCCGAGGCCGATCTCGAGTTCGGGCTGGCCAACGGTCCGGCGCGCGGCATTGCCTGGGCCCAGCTCGCGTCGGTTCGCCAGGCGCTGTACGGCGCTTCGCCGAAGGTCGTGGCCGCACTCCTGATGTCGGTCGACACGGCGCCCATGCTGAACACCCTGTGGCCGCCGCGGCTGCAGCTGATCCTCGACAATTGGCGATTCTTCACGGCCGAGGAACGCGAGCGGATGGTTGCCCACGTCGCCGATACCTGGCGCCTGAGCAGCGATCGCCGCTGGTTTGCCGAGGCCATCCGCTCGCCGATCGACGAGCTGTTTCTGCGTCACGCCCTGGGAGAAAGTGCCTGGGACGAGCTCGCGAGGCTGATAGTGGGCGCAAGGAAGCGATGAGGGGCGACGTAGAGGAGGCCGATAGGCCGCGTCTGTCGGTGCGGACGGTGGCGCGGCAAGTCGCCGATTGGCTGGTCATGACGACGCTCTTCGGCGTGATCGCCTTCTCCTCCATACCGATGGGAGCCAATCGCGACTGGGCCTGGGCCCCGATCGTGGTCGTCGTAGGGTTGCTGGGCCTCGCCATGGCAGCCGGCCTGGGAACACGGTCCGGATTCGAGGTTGGCGCCGCCGAGCGCAAGCCCCTGGCGGTGCTCCTCGCGCTGTTCGGGCTGCTGGTCGCGATCGTGCTCCTGCAGATGAGCAGCTGGATGCCGGCGACAGCGGCGGCGTGGTTCTACGAGAGAGCGGCGTCCCTGCTCGGGGCTACGATCGCGCCGGTGCCGTCACTGGCCGTGGACGTCGAACGCAACAGCCTCCTCAAGGTCCTGGCGTGCGGTGCCATTTTCGTGATGGTCCGGGCGCTGGCGCGGCGCACCTTCCGGGCTCGGCTGTTCCTGCTGTTCTTCATCGCCAGCGCCACTTTGGTGATGACGTACGGCATCACCATGCAGATCACGACCAATTCCTGCTACGTCGGCAGCTATCTCAAGAAGGATGGCGGCTACTCCTCGCTGACCGATTCCTGCGTGATGTCCGGCACGTTCGTGAACAGCAACTCGTTCGCCGCCTACCTCGGCATGGGCATCGTCGCGGCAATCGCCTTGATCTTCGCGCCGCGCCCGCAGCCGCGCCAGGTCCCTCATGGCTATGACGAGGTCGAAGGCGTGATCGCCTCGATAACGGGCTTTCGCCTCACCCTGCTCGCGATCAGCCTGTTCCTGTTGAGCGGCATCCTGATATCGGCCTCGAGGGCCGGCTTCGTTTCCACGGTGGTGGGCGTCGCCCTGGCCCTCGGTCTGCTGATGCGCGGCCGCTGGCGCTCGCGGCCGGAGGTTGTCCGGGTCGTCGTGGCGGCGCTGGTGCTGGCCATCGTCGTCGGCCTGTTCGCCAGCGGCGCCCTGATCTCCAAGTCGATGAAGGCTCACGATGGGGGCAACCGCCTGGACATCTGGCTGGCCGCGCTGCATGCCCTTCGCGAATCGCCCTGGCTGGGCTGGGGCCTCGGCAACTTCGCCGACATCTACACGGTGCTTCAGCCGCCGGCGCTCACCCTGGCCAACGACCTCGCGCATTCGACCCCGCTCGAGATGCTCGTCGAGCTCGGCGTTCCGGGCGGGATCGTGGTCTTTGCGATCGTGCTCCTGCCCTTGGCAGTCTGCCTGCGCGGCGCCTTTCGGGCGCAGCGCGGCTTGCGCTATCTCTCCGTCGCCGCGTTCGCCATGCCGGTCGTCCCGATTCTCCACTCTTTCATCGATTTCAGCCTGCAGATGCCGGCCATCGAGTTCGCCGTCAGCGCCCTGCTGGCGATCGGTTGGTCGCGGGCATTTGCCGCTCACAGGGAGCGGCAAAGGCAATTTACCTGACGGGATGCCGTCAATTATGATCACTTCGGGTGCAAATGTATGCCATGGGAGGCATACGGAGAGCTTGGATGTTGCCTTGGGGAGAGGCATGACGGACGCTTGCGAGCGATGACCGCGCCAGCCGACAGGCGCGGGGAAGGGCTATTGACCGGCGGCGGCTTGGCCGGCGCGTGGCCCTCGGACTCCCGGAGCGAAGGCGCGGGGCAGGTCCCTGCGGCGATGTCCACGATGCGTTCAGCGCCACAGCGCTTCATCGAGACCTGGGTCGACGCCGTCGTCGGCTTCCTGTTCTGCGTCGTGCTGCCGATCCCGATCTATGCGGTCGGCCAGCCATTCTCGCGCGGTGTGCAGGGCGCCGAGCTCACCATCATCACGACGGCGCTCGCCTACTCTGTCGTATGGTACTGCACGCGCCGCCTCGATGCCTTTCCGCGCGCGGCCTTGAAAGGCAATTTCGGCTACGTGGCGCCAGTCGCCGTCCTGACCTATGCGTCGTTTGCGGCCGGGCTGCTGCTGCTGAGGCTGGACTACTCCCGCGTCCAGTTCTTCGGATCGGGCCTTCTGACCCTGTTGTGGATGGTGGGCGTGTCCCAGCTTCGGGCGCGCTACCTGGTCCGCGCCTACGCCGTCATCCCGAGGAGCTCGATCGCTGCCATGCCGCAGCTGGCGACCTGCCGTTGGCTCGACTTCGACCTCGTGCGCCAGCAGCGCCTCGGCATCGATGCCATTGTCGCCGACCTTGGAGGCGAGTTGGAGAAGGGGCAGCTGGCGGCGCTTGCCGACGCGGCGCTGGCAGGCGTGCCGGTGCTCGATCGGCGCTACATCCTCGAGTCCCTGACCGGACGGACACCGCTCGGCGGGCTGACGCCCAACGAGTTCGGCGCCCTCCTGCCGTCGCGGCAGTACCTCGTCATCCGTCGGGTCGTCGAGCTCTTCCTGACGGTTCTTTGCCTGCCGATTCTGCTTCCTGTGATGGCGGTCGTGGCGGCCGCGGTGCGACTCGACAGTCCCGGCCCGGTCTTCTTCGTGCAGACGCGCATTGGCCGGCGCAGCAGGCCGTTCCGGATGATCAAGTTTCGCACGATGTATCACGGGGCCGGCGGCCCGAGCTTCACCACGGCGGCTGACAAGCGCATCACCAGGGTCGGCGGTTTCCTGCGGCGCAGCCGGCTGGACGAGCTGCCTCAGCTGATCAATGTCTTCGTGGGCGACATGAGCTGGGTAGGCCCGCGGCCCGAAGCGGCGACGCTCGAGGAACGATACGTGCGCGATATCGAGCATTTCGCGCTGCGCGGCATCGTGCGGCCGGGCGTGACAGGCTGGGCGCAGATCAACCAGGGCTACGCTCATGAGGCGGACGAGATGCGGTCGAAGCTCGAGTACGATCTCTACTACCTGAAGCATTGCTCACTGTGGCTCGATCTCGTGATCGTGCTGCGCACCTTCGCGGTCGTCTTCCACGGCACCGGCGCTCGCTGACGTTCATGTACGTGCAGTCCCTTCGACGGCCATGTGCGGAATAGCCGGCATCCACGCCTACCTGGGGCCTGCCGCACCGGTCGATCGCGCCGAGCTCCTGCGCATGAACGACCGCATGGCTGCGCGTGGTCCGGATGGCAGCGGCCTGTGGCTGAGCGACGACCGCCGTACGGGGTTTGCCCATCGTCGCCTCGCCATCATCGATCTCAGCGACGCCGGTGCGCAGCCAATGCACAGCGCCTGCGGGCGTTACACCATCACCTTCAACGGCGAGATCTACAATTATCGCGAGCTGCGCGCCGAGCTGCAGGCCAAAGGTCACTCCTTCCGCAGCGGCTCCGATACCGAGGTCGTGCTGCAGCTCTATGCCGAGTACGGCGCCGAGATGGTCGGCAGGCTGCGCGGCATGTTCGCGTTCGGCCTGTGGGATGCTGCGAAGCGAGTCCTGCTGCTGGCGCGCGATCCCCTCGGCATAAAGCCGCTCTACTGGGCCGACGACGGCTGGACGATGCGCTTCGCCTCGCAGGCCAAGGCGCTGCTGGCCGGCGGCAAGCTCGAGTGCCAGCCCGATCCGGCCGGGATCGTGGGTTTCCATCTGTTCGGCAGCGTGCCGGAGCCCTTCACCGTGTGGCGCGGCATCCAGGCGCTGCCCGCCGGCACGACGCTCGTCGTCGATGCGAGCGGGCCCGGCGCACCGCGGCGCTACTACGACGTTGCCTTGGCGCTCGCAGAGCGTGCCTTGAAGGGGGACGGGGCGGCGGCCGATGCCAGCCGGCAACTCGTCGAGGCGGTGCGCGATTCGGTGCGCCATCACCTGGTCGCCGACGTGCCGGTCGCGGTCTTTCTTTCAGCCGGCCTCGATTCCGGGGCCTTGCTGGGGACGATGGCCGGGCTCGGGGCGCGCGACGTCACCGCCGTGACCTTGGGATTCAGCGAGTTCAAGGGCTTGCCGAACGACGAGGTGCCGTTGGCGGCCGAGATGGCCGAGCGCTATGGCGCACGTCATGTCGTGCGGACGATCGACCGGACGGAGTTCGAGCACGACCTGCCGGCCATCTTCGACGCCATGGACCTGCCGACGATCGACGGGATCAATACATGGTTCGTGGCGAAGGCGGCCCGCGAAGCCGGCATCAAGGTCGCCCTGAGCGGTCTGGGAGCCGACGAGTGCTTCGGCGGCTATCCATCGTTCGCCGACGTACCGCGCAGCGTCCGCTGGGTGAGGCCCTTTACCTGGTTGCCCGGTCTCGGCGTGCTGGCCCGCCATGCCCTGTCGACCGGGATCGCCAAGGGTCTCGGGCTTCACCCCAAGACCGCGGGTGTTCTCGAGTATGGCGGCAGCTGGGCTGGCGCCTACATGCTCCGGCGCAGCGTCTACATGCCCTGGGAGCTCGACGAGCTTCTCGAGCCGGCCGCGCTGCGCGAAGGCCTCCGGCGGCTGGCACCCTTGAGCGGCATCGCCCGCGAGCTGGAGGCGGGCAGGGCGCTCGGCTCCTTCGACAAGGTCGCGACCCTCGAGACCACGCTCTACATGCGCAATCAACTGCTGCGCGACGCAGATTGGGCCGGCATGGCGCAGGGCGTCGAGATTCGCGTGCCGTACGTCGATCCGTACTTTCTTGCCAGTCTGCCGCCGGGCGACATGCTGGCGCGCCTCGACGCAAAGCAGGCGGTGGCTGAGGTGCCGGTACCCCCGCTGCCCGCGGCCATCCGGAGCAGGCCCAAAACGGGATTCGCGACGCCGGTCGGGCGCTGGTCGAGCGACGCCGCCGGCGCATCGGCCGGACAGGGCGTCGACTTTTCCTCCGCCTCGCGGAGCTGGGCCCTTCGCGTCTGGCAACATGGTTGGGCTGCTCCCTTGCCGGCATGAGATGGCAATGACGGTCCGCATCCTGGCCCTCGTCACCGATGCCTATGGCATGCGGGGCGGCATCGCCCGCTACAATTGCGACCTGTTCGAGGCCTTGGCGGGCAGCGGGGCGGAAATCCTCGTGCTGCCCCGGCACGGCAATGCCCAGGGGCTCACGCTCCCGGCAGGCGTCAGCCAGTTCCCGGCCGTTCTCGATCGCCTGGGATTCTGCCTGGTGTCGCTCGGCGTCGCCTGGCGCTGCCGGCCGGTCGACGTGGTGTTCTGCGGGCATGTCTTCATGGCGCCGTTCGCCCGTCTGGTGGCGCGACTGACGGGTGCACGCTACTGGCTCCAGGCACATGGCACCGAGGTCTGGACTGACCGCCGCGAGATGGTGCGCCGGGCGATCGAGGCCGCCGACATGGTGAGCACCGTGAGCCGGGCAACGCGGCGCCTGCTGCTCGACTGGGTGGATCTCGCGCCTTACCGAGTGCGCGTCCTCCCCAACACGGTCGACGATCGCTTCACGCCGGGCGCTCCGTCCGGAGCGATGCGCGATCGTCTGCAGCTCGGGCCCGGGCCGGTGCTGCTCACGGTCGGCCGACTCTCCTCGGCCGAACGTTACAAGGGGCACGAGCAGGTGTTTGCCGCCTTGCCGACCCTGCGTCGGCAGCTTCCCGATCTGGTGTATGTCGTGGCGGGCGATGGCGACGATCGCGCGCGCCTGGAGCGGCGCGCCGCCGAATTGGCCGGCGACCATCGGACGGTGCGCTTCCTCGGGTACGTACCCGACGGCGATTTGCCTGATCTCTATCGCCTCGCCGATCTCTTCGTGATGCCGAGCTCGGACGAGGGATTCGGAATTGTCTATCTCGAGGCGGCGGCCTGTGGCCTGCGCGTCGTCGGGGGGGCAGGGGGCGGCTCAGGCGATGCCATCCCCGATGGGCGGGTAGGCGTCGTCGTCGACCCCGACGACGGGGACGCCCTCGTCGCAGCGGTTCTCAGCCTGCTCGGGCAGGGCAGGGTCGACCCGGCTGCCATCGAGCCCTATCGGCGACCGCACTTTGCCGCTGCCGCCGGTCGACTCCTCGCTCGCCTTCTGGAGCAGCCGCGTCGTATGAGGGGAGCAGCATGAGCGCTTCGCAAGCCGATTCGGTCCGGCGCCTGGTCCTCGAGGCTGGTGGCGCCGACCGCCAGTACTGGCTCGACCTCTGGCGTTACCGCGAGCTGTTCTTCATCCTTGCCTGGCGCGACGTCGCCGTGCGTTACAAGCAGACGGTGATCGGCATCGCCTGGGCGTTCCTGCGGCCGTTCCTCACCATGGTCGTGTTCACGGTGGTGTTCGGCCGGATCGCCAAGCTGCCGAGCGAGGCCGGGGCGCCCTATGCCGTCATGGTGTTCGCCGGCCTGCTGCCGTGGACGCTGTTCTCGTCCGTCCTCGGCGATGCCGCCGCAAGCGTGGTCGGCAACGGCCAGCTGGTCAGCAAGGTCTACTTTCCCCGCATGGTTATCCCGCTGGCGACCATGGTGGTGGCGCTGATCGACTTCCTCGTCAGCCTGGTGATCCTCGCCGGCTTGATGCTGTGGTACGCGGTGATTCCCGGCTGGCAGATCCTGCTGCTGCCGGTGTTCGTCGTGCTCACCCTGCTGGCCGCCCTCGGCCCGGCAATGTGGTTGGCAGCGATGATCGTGAAGTTTCGCGACTTTCGCTTCGTCGTGCCGTTCGTCATCCAGGTCGGGCTCTACGTTTCCCCGGTCGGTTTCTCGGCCACCCTGGTGCCGGACGAGTGGAAGCTCCTGTACAACCTCAATCCCCTGGTCGGCATCATCGACGGCTTCCGCTGGTGCATCTTGGGCGGCGACAGCCCGATCTACCTGCCCGGCTTCGCGCTCAGCCTGGCCGTTCTCGGCGTCATGCTGTGGTGGGGCACGCGCAGCTTCCGCCGCACCGAGCGCAGCTTCGCCGACCTCATCTGACCATGCCGGATACCGTCATTCGCGCCGAAGGGCTCGGCAAGCGATACCTGATCGGCCATCGCGTGCATCGCGAGGGCATCTTCGGCGAGGTCGTGATGCGCGGCGCCCGCAACATATGGCGCAAGGGCATCGACCTGCTGCGCGGGCGGACCGTCATCGAGGGCGACGTCATCGAGGAGTTCTGGGCGCTGCGCGACGTGAACTTCACCATCCGGCAGGGCGAGGTCATCGGCGTGATCGGCCACAACGGCGCCGGCAAGACGACGCTGCTGAAGATCCTGTCGCGCATCGTCGAGCCGACGGAGGGGCGGGTCGAGATCACCGGACGGGTCGCCAGCCTGCTCGAGGTCGGCACCGGGTTCCACCCCGAGCTCACCGGGCGGGAGAATATCTTCCTGAACGGCGCGATTCTCGGCATGAGCCAGCGCGAGGTGCGTGCCCGCATGGACGAGATCGTCGACTTCTCGGGCATCGAGAAGTTCCTCGATACACCGGTCAAGCGCTATTCGGTCGGCATGTACGCGCGACTTGCCTTCGCCGTCGCTGCTCACCTCGAGACCGAGGTCCTGTTCGTGGACGAGGTGCTGGCCGTCGGCGATGCCGAGTTCCAGGCGCGCTGCCTCAACCGCATGTCCAAGGTCGCCAATGCCGGCCGGACGGTGCTGTTCGTCAGCCACAACATGGCGGCAGTCAGCGCGCTCACGCGCCGTGCGCTGGTGTTTCGCGGCGGCATGCTGTCGTTCGACGGGCCGATCCAGGATGCCGTCGCCCACTATGCCGAATCCCTGAGCCGCATGAGCGTCGAGCGCGACTGGGGGCGGGGCACCAATGCGACCTTGCTGGAGGCATCGATCCTGAACGGGGATGGTCATCCATCGGACCGCTACGAGCCGGGCACACCGCTCAGGCTTCGCGTCGTGATCGAGACCACCGGCATGCCAGGCATGTCGCTGGATGTCGTGCTTCGCGACGAGCACAACCTGCCGATCGCCTACTATTCCTCGAGCATCTTCAGCGCGATCTCGTTGCCGAGCGTCGCCGGGCGCTACGCCTGCACGCTCACCCTGGCTCCATACTTCCTCGCCTCGGGCCAGTACTGCTTCGACCTGATGACCAACTACAACAAGTACCATGGCGATCATCGGGTCGATAATGCGGTTCGATTCACCGTCGAGCTCTGCAGCCCCGGCGGCATTCCGTTCGACTTCAGCCAGAGCCTGGGCCAGGGCACGCACGCGATGCGGCTGGGCGCCCCGCTGCTGTTCGAGCCCGTGCCCGAGCCGGCCGGCGGCGAGGCGCTGCGGGGTTGATCGGTGGCCGAGCCGCGCAGGGTATGCATCGTGAGCCCCGGAAATCTCGCGTCGAATCCGCGGCTCCTGAAGGAGGCCGACGCGCTCCATTCGGCGGGCTACGACGTGACGACCGTCGTGTGTGATTTCACCGACTCGGTCCAGGCATTCGACGACGAGCTGGTGGCGAGCGCGCCGTGGCGGGTCATTCGCGTCGCTCGCCAGCGCGGGCTGAACCTGCGCTCCGCCGCAAGCGCCCTGATCGCGCGATCCATGGGCGCAAGCGTGCCGCTGGGTCTCGCGTGCCGCGCGGCGGGCGGCGCTCCGATCGGCGCCCTGATGCGCGCCGTCCGCGCGATCGAGGCCGACCTCTACATCGCCCACTATGTCGCGGCCCTGCCGGCTGCGGCCGACACCGCCCGCCGGCGCGGCGCCTTGCTCGGCTTCGACGCCGAGGACTTTCATTCCGGTGAGGGCACCGGCGGGGCCGGCGACGACTTTCGCATGAGGATGGTGGCGGCCGTCGAGCGAGCGACCTTGCCGGGCTGCCGCTACAGCACGGCAGCATCGCCCTTGATTGGCCGGGCCTACTCGGATCGCTACGGCATTGCTCCCGCCACGATCCTGAACGTCTTTCCACTCGCCATGGCGCCGCTGCAGCCCATGCCGCGCGAGACCTCGCGCGCCGGGCTCAAGGCATACTGGTTCTCGCAAACGATCGGCCTCGATCGCGGGCTGCAAGCCTTCGTTCGGGCGATGGCTCTCGCCAGAGGCCATGTCACGCTGGACATTCGGGGGAGCAATCGGTGGGGGCACGGCGACGCGCTGATGCGGTTGGCGGGCGAGCTCGGCATCGCCGATCGGCTGAGGCTGCTGCCGTTGGCCTCTCCCGGCGAAATGGTGAGGCTCGCGGCCGACTATGACCTCGGGCTTTCCCTGGAGACCGATGTCAGCGAGAGCCGCCAATACTGCCTGACCAACAAGATCTTCACCTACCTGCTGGCGGGCATCCCGACGATGCTGAGCGACACGCCGGCGCAGCGCGCCCTGGCCGTCGACCTCGGCCCAGCGGCGACCGTCGTCTCGCTGGCCGAACCTGCGGCCATGGCGATTGCTCTGGACCGGTTGTCCGGGACCGAAGGCGCCCTCGAGGAAGCAAGGGCGACCTCCTGGCGGCTCGGCAGGGAGCGCTATAACTGGGAAGTCGAGCAACGGTTGCTGCTGGCGGCCGTCGGCAAGGCGTTCGAGGCTGCCCGGACGGACGGATCATGGCGACATTGATGGGCTTCCGGCGACCTGCCGACATGGGCGCAGGCTGATGCGGCTCCTGTTCACGGTCGATCCCGAGATCGAGGTGCCGCCGAAAACCTATGGAGGCATCGAGCGCATCGTCGACGCCCTGGTGCGGCACCTTCAAGCCGCAGGGCACGAGCTCGCCCTGATTGCCCGACCTGGCTCGGAATGTCCGGCAAACAGGTTTTTCCCGTGGCCCGGGCTGCTCTCCCAATCGACGCCCGACACGGTGATGAACACGTGGACCCTGGCCAAGGCCGCGAGGAGCTTCCGGCCGCACGTCATCCACAGCTTCGCGCGCCTCGCCTACCTCACGCCGCTCCTGCGCGGGCGAACCCCGATCATCATGTCCTACCAGCGCTATCCGACCATGCGGACGATTCGCATGGCGCTGCGACTGGCCAAGCCGGGGGTGGTGACGTTCACGGGGTGCAGCGAGTACATCGCCCGCCGCGGCCGGCCGGCCGGCGGCGAATGGCACGGTATTCCCAACTTCACCGACACGGAGTCCCTCCATTTCCAGTCCAGTGTGCCGGCTGACGCGCCGCTTGTGTTCCTGAGCCGCGTCGAGACGATCAAGGGGGCGGATTGGGCGATCGAGATGGCGCGCCGTACCGGGCGGCGCCTGATCATCGCCGGCAATCACGCCACCAGCGGCGAGGAAGGGGCCTACTGGAGCGATCGGATCGAGCCCTGCCTCGGCCGGGATGGCATCGAGTATATCGGTTCGGTAAACGACGTGCAGAAGAACGCGCTGCTGGGCCAGGCCCTCGCAATGGTGGTGCCGATCCAGTGGGATGAGCCGTTCGGCATCGTCTTCGCCGAGTCGCTGGCTTGCGGGACGCCCGTCATCTCCTGCCCGCGCGGCGCCCTGCCGGAGATCGTACGACCTGGCATCGACGGTTTCCTGGTGCAGTCGATCGACGAGGGATGCGCGGCGATCGAACGCGTCGGCACGCTCGATCGGGCGGCTTGCCGCCGCCGCGCCGAGGAGTGCTTCTCGCCGCGCGCCGTGGTGGCGCAGTATCTCGATCTCTATGAGCGGGTCCGCGCCCGCATGGAGACAGCCTGATGAAGCGCATCGCCTTGGTGACGGGGCACTTTCCCCCCAGCAACCTGGTCGGCGGCCAGCGTGCGCGCCTGTGGTCTCAGTACCTGCCCGAGCTCGGCTGGGAGCCGATCATCGTCACCGGCGACCCGGCGATGTACGAGGAACGTCCGGATCCCGATCTCGCCCTGCTGGTGCCGAAGGGCCTGCGCGTGATCCACGCGCCGACCTGGTCCAACAAGCCGATCCGGCTGGTGGGCGATATCGGCGTACGAGCCTTCATGGGCACCTATCGCGTGCTCTCCGAGCTCGCTCGCTCGGGCCAGATCGACTTTGTCGTCATCACCATCCCATCCAACTTTCTGGCGTGCGTCGGGCGGCTCATCCATCGCCGCTACGGCATTCCTTTCGGCATCGACTACATCGATCCCTGGGTGCACCGCTGGCCGGGCGTCGAGAAGGTCTTCAGCCGGGCCTGGGGCGCCCATCACCTCGGCAACGTGCTCGAGCCGTGGGCCGTCAAGGGCATCTCGCTGGTGACCGGCATGTCGCTGGGCTACGTGCAGGGCATGCTCGATCGCAACCCGGAGGTCGCCAGGACGGCCGTGGTGGCGGCCATGCCGATGGGCGGCTCGCCGGAGGAGTTCGAGGTCGTGCGTGGACTCCACCGACCGCCCTTCCTGTTCAGGCAGGGCGACGGGCGGATCAACCTGATCTATGCCGGCGCCCTGCTGCCGCGCGGCCTCACGGTGCTCGACACGTTCCTCTCGAGCCTCGGCGTGCTGCGGGACAAGGCGCCACGTCTCGCCGAACGAATCTGCGCGCACTTCGTCGGCACCGGGACGGCGCCCGACGATCCGAATGGCCACCAGGTGCTGCCGCGCGCCGAGCGGTTGGGCGTGGCGCAGATGATCAACGAGCATCCTCATCGTATCGGCTACGTCGACGCGCTCAATCATCTGATCAACAGCGACGGCATCCTGGTGCTGGGCTCGACGGAGCCCCACTACACACCCTCCAAGGTCTTCCAGGGCATCCTGTCGCGCCGGCCGATCTTCGGCATGCTGCACGAGGCGAGCACTGCGGTGGACATGGTGCGGCGGGCGCGGGCCGGAACGGTTCTGACCGTGACGGAGACCGAGCTGCCGACAGCCGAGGCGACGGCCGAAGGGCTTCGGTCGCTGCTCGAGGACGGGGCGTACGATCCAAACGCCGTCGACTGGAGCGCCTTCGAATCCTACACCGCCCGCGAATCGACGCGGTCGATGGTGGAGGCACTGGATCGGGCCTACGCTCGAAGCAGGGCCGGCAAGGCCGCGTGACATGGCCGCGTGACATGGCGGTTCCCCGCATCGGCTTCCTGCTGAGCCATCCGATCCAGTACTACGCGCCGATCTTTCGTGCGTTGGCCAGGCGCTGCGACCTGCAGGTCTACTTCGCCCACCGGCAATCGGCGGCCGGGCAGGCCGACGCCGGCTTCGGCGTCGCCTTCGAATGGGATACCGACCTCCTGGGCGGCTACGAGAGCAAGTTCCTGCAGAACGTCGCTCGCCATCCCTCGACCGATCGCTTCAACGGCTGCAACACGCCTGCCATCCGCCGGGAGATCGCGCAAGGCCGCCTCGACGCGCTGGTCGTTCCGGGGTGGGCCCTGCGCAGCTACTGGCAGGGCGTCCTGGCCGGCCGGAGGGCGGGGGTGACCGTGCTGGTCCGCGGCGACTCCCAGCTTGGCGGGCATCAAAGAGCCTGGGTCAGGTTGGCGAAGCGGCTGGTCTTCGCGCAGGTGCTGCGTCGCTTCGACGGATTCCTCTATGTCGGCCAGAGGAATCGCGAGTACCTGTCGCACTATGGCGTGCCTGCAGAACGCCTGTTCTTCTCGCCGCACTGCGTCGACAACGAGCTGTTCGGCGCCGCGAGCGCGGCGGCGCGGCGCGAGAGGCCGTCGTCGGACAGGGCAGGGCAGCGAAGGCCGAGGATCCTGTTCGTCGGCAAGCTGATGGCGCGCAAGCGGCCGGTCGACGTCGTGCGCGCCGCGGCCATGGCGAGCCACCGGATCGGGCCCGTGGAGGTGGTCTTCGCCGGATCGGGAGAACTGGAGCCGGAGCTTCGGCGCGCCGCCGCCGAAGCGAACATCCCGACCACCTTCCTCGGTTTCGTCAACCAGAGCCGGCTGCCGGCCGTCTACAGCTCGGCCGACGTCCTCGTGCTGCCGTCCAACTCGTCGGAGACCTGGGGGCTGGTCGTCAACGAAGCCATGGCCTGCGGGGTGCCTGCCGCGGTGTCGAAGGCGGTCGGTTGCGCGCCCGACCTGGTCGAGGAAGGCGTCACCGGCGTCAGCTTCGCCGATGGCGACCTCGCCGGCTGCGCGCAGGCCATCGAACGCGTTCTCGCTCTCGATGCGATGGCGACGCGGCGCCGTCTCGCCGATCGCATGGCCATCTATTCGCCCGACCGCGCGGCCGACGGCATCGTCGAGGCGGCGGTGACCCTTGCCGCCCGGGCTCGGGCAGAGTAGGTGCCCTCCATGCGAGGTTCGGCCGGCGTCACCAGATGTCCACGATCACGTTGACCAGGACCCCTGGCGTCACGCGGCTCGACTACGACCTGCTGCGTCGCGCCGCGTTGGTCTTCGCCATCGCGAACCTGCTGCTCGCGCCTCTCATGGTGGATCCGCTGGCCTATGCCGGCGGCGCCGCGACGCCGTGGGTGCTGCTGCGCATCATCGGCACGCCGACCATGCCGGCGGCCGCGGCCTACCTGTTCCTGTGGCAATGGATGCAGGTGTTCGCGCGCATCCTGCAAGCGCAGATCGATGGCGAGTCGCTCGGCGCCGGCATCCACGGAGCCAACGTGACGCGGGCCTACTGGTACATGCTGACCAGCCTGGTGGTGCTGGCCGTCACCTTTCGCGTGACGTTGAGCGGGCTGCGTCCGGCCAGCTATGCCGAGGCCGTCGCGCATGAAAGGTGGCGGCCGGCCGACCTGATCATCGTCTATGTCGGGGCGATCGCGATCAGCCTGGCATTCGCCTTTGCAGGCCGGCTGGTGCCGCCGCTGTTCCAGGCGATGGATGTCGCTTCGCGCCTCAAGATCGTGGCCCTGTTCGTGCTCTGCGCCTACACGTTCAGCACCGGCCAGGGCATGAAGTTCATGCTGGGAGCGGTTTTCTTCGAGATCCTGGTCGGATTCACCGGCTTCTTCTCGGATTTTCGCGGCGTCTTCATCTATGTCGCGGTCGCAGCGATCGCCTCGCGCATTCGGTGGTCGACGATGTCCAGTATCGCCGCCGTCGTCTGGGTGTCGATGCTGCTCGTGCTCGCCCTGTTCTGGACGTCCGTCAAGAACGACTACCGCATCTATGCCAGCCAGTCCGAGGAATCACAGGAGATCAAGGTTCCCCTAAGCGAGCGCATGGCCTATCTGGGCGACAAGCTGACGTCGGCCGACGGCATCGACTGGAGCGACGCCGCCTACACGCTGCTCGTTCGCCTGGCCTACGTCGACATCTTCGGCGCCGTGATCGGCGTGCAGGAGGCATCCCCGGAGCCCGAGCCCTATCGTCAGTGGAGCGAGGCCTTCGGCCATGTCTTCCAGCCCCGGTTCCTGTTCCCGGACAAGCCGCAGCTCCTCGACTCCGACGTCTACATGCGGCTGGCGCGCAGCGACCCTGCCGAGCACGCCCGGGTGGGTACGTCGATCAGCGTCGGCTACATGGGCGAGAATTTCGCCGATCTCGGCTTTCCCGGCATGTTGTTCGGCATCGCGTTCATGGGCGTGATGCTGGGCCTCGTGACCCGTTTCTTCATGTCGTCGCACCTGCCGCTGATGGTTCGCGAAGCCATCGTCATGGGCTTCATCTTCAGCATGGCGCGCGACGGCGTGGAGGTGTCGCTGCCCAAGGTCCTGGGCGGCATGTTCATGTTCTTCCTGGTGTTCAGCCTGCTCGCCAAGTTCGGGTTCCCGATCGTCATCCGGTGGCTCGACACGCGCGCGGCGGAAGCGCGGGCCAAGGCGCTTCCTTCGGCGCGTCCCTGAGAGGCTGCGCCGTTGCGGCTGCTCCATGTCGTTCCGACCTACCTGCCGGCAGTCCGCTACGGAGGCCCGATCCGCTCGGTGCACGCGCTGTGCCGCGGGCTGGCCGGCGAGGGGCACGACGTTCATGTCTTCACGACCAGCGTCGATGGTCCGTCCGACAGCGACGTGCCGTTGCTCGAGGCGGTCGACCTCGACGGCGTGAAGGTCACCTATTTCCCGAGCCGCACCCTGCGGAGGCTCTATTGGTCGCCGACCATGGGACGGGCGCTCGCTGCGAGCGTCGCAGGGTTCGACGTGGTGCACCTGCATGCCATCTATCTGTGGCCGATCTGGGCGGGAGCGCGGGCAGCCCGCCGGCATGGGGTGCCCTATGTCATGTCGCCTCGCGGCATGCTGGTTCCCGAGTTGATCCGGCGGAAGAATCGCTGGGTGAAGACGGCATGGATCGAGCTGATCGAGCGCCGCAACCTCGAGCGGGCGGCGGCCATCCATGTCACCTCGTCGGCAGAAGCCGAGCATGTCGCGAGCTTCGGCTGGTCCCTGCCGCCGCTCGCCATGATCCCGCATGGCGTCGACGATCCGCCCGAACCTTCCTCGGCGCCGCCCGCTGCCGACATCGCCAGCGCCATTGCAGCGGGGCCCGTTGTCCTCGCGCTCGGTCGGATCAGCTGGGAAAAAGGGCTGGACCGCCTGATTGCGGCACTACCCCGGGTGCCGCACGCACGAGCGGTTCTGGCAGGCGGCGACGCCAATGGCGAGGCCGCCCGGCTCGCTGCGCAGGCGCGCGAGCTCGGCGTTCAGGATCGGGTCACGATCATTGCCCGGCATGTCGATGGCGTCGACAAGGAGGCGCTGTTCGCGGCGGCCCGGATATTCGCCATGACCTCGCTGTCGGAGAATTTCGGCCTGGCAGCCTTCGAGGCCCTGCGCCGCGGCGTCCCCGTCCTGGCGACGTCGGGGGTCGGGATGGCTGAGGTCGTGCGCGAGACCGGAGCCGGCCGGGTGGTCGACGGGGCGCCGTCGGCAATCGCCACCGCGCTCGTGGAGATGCTGGCCGACGAGGAGCATTGCCGGGCGATGGGCGAGATTGGACGCAGGTGCGTCGTCGAGTTCTATGGCTGGTCGGGAATCGCCCGCCGAATGGCCTCGCTCTATGCTTCGGTGCGCGACCGGAAGGTTGCAGCGGCGGCCGCATGAACGACTTGCTCGACACGAGCCCGTTCGACCCCGCTAAGGAACCGAAGGTGGTGATCATTGCCGATTGGTTGCCGCCCGATTTCGGGGCAGTGGGCCAGTACATGCAGATGCGTGCGCGGGCGCTCGCCGAGCAAGGCCATGACGTGACGCTCATCGGCCTCGCGTCGGCAGGCAGCACCACCCGCAGCGAGGCGAGAGGGAAGGGGCGGCTGACCGAGCAGCGCCTGGTGGCGTCGCCCGTGCCGCGAACCTCGCTGTTGTTGCGCCTGCTCTGGACGATCCGGACCAACTTGCGCCTCGTCGTGGCTGGCTTCCGAAGCTTGCGGGCAGCCGACGGCATACTTTTCACTGGCTCGCCGCCGTTCCTGATCCACTTGCTGGCGCCGTTGCGGTTCCTGTGGCGGGGCAGGCTGATCTATCGGATCACGGATTTTCATCCCGAGTGCCTGATTGCCGCGCGTGACCGGCCTTCGCGGGCGCTGAGTCTCCTGCTGTCCCTGACAAACTTCTGGCGGCGGCGGGTCGATGGGTTCGAGGTGCTGGGGCTCGATCAGCGCCGTCGCCTGCAGCAGGCCGGCGTTCCGGAAGCACGCATGACACTCGTGCGCGATGGCTCGCCGGTCGAGTTTTCCGCACAGGAGCATGCCGAGCCTCTCCCGGAGCCCCTGGCGGACACCGTCGTGCTTCTTTATTCGGGAAACTACGGCGTGGCCCATGAGGTCGAGACGGTTGTCGAGGGCTACCAGCGGCATCATCACCAGGGATCGGGCCGCGTCCACCTGTGGCTCAGCGCCACCGGAGGGGGCGCAGAAGAGGTCGCGAGGCGGCTCGGCCAATGCGGATTGCCGTTTCACAAATCTGCCCCGGTGCCGCTCGAGCGTCTTGCCGGGCTTCTGCGGGCTCCCGACGCCCATCTCGTGACGCTGAAGGATTCCTTCGTGGGCTTTGTGATGCCGTCGAAAATCTATGCCTGCGTTGCCTCCGGACGGCCCATCCTCTTCGTCGGCAGTGCGGATTCAGACGTGGACCTGATCGCCAGGACTGGACGGGGCGACTATTGGCATGTTGTGTGCGGAGATGTCGCAGGTTTTGCGGCGGCCCTGGAAGGTATTGCGGACGCAGCCATCCTGCGGTGCCCATAGTCGCGCATTGGGGGGCGGCTGTGCTTGGCGCGTGCGGGCAACTCGGGCGGAGCCTTTCGCCCCAATCTTGTCGCAATAATTGCGTTGCTCCTGCAGTTATGATTGGTATAGTGGCTGGTGTGGGCAGGTTCAGTCGGGCCGACGGCACGGTTGTGGGAAGCCGGGGTCAAAGCGTCCGACAAGCAGTCGTGGGGGATCGGAACCTCCGGCTCAAGATCGAGGTCTTGGCATGGTCGGGGTGATTCGATACCTTGTATTGTAGGTAAGGCGAGCTTCGGCCGGGCCGCTTGAGCGGTCGCGAGCCGAGAGGACGATGTGATCTGGACCGCTGCGGCGGCAGGCACGATGGTGGGGCCGGGTACCGATGATCAATATTTCGCTGCTGTTGCAAGGGACTCTCCTGACAATCGTCAGCGCTGTGGCCTCGACCCTCATTTGGGTCGGCATCACCGACGCCCAGTCGTGGTCGACCTCGACGGCCGGGCAGGCGGACGACGGGAACACGCAGATTGCGCAAGGCACTACACCGGTACAGGGGTCTGGCCCGCTTCAGTCGTCCGGCCCGTTGCAGGACGCTGGCCCCCTGCAGGGCGCCGGGCCGCTGCAGGACGCCGGTCCCTTGCAAGGTGCCGGGCCTCTCCAGGGCGCAGGGCCCTTGCAAGGGGCAATCCCTTTGCAGAACGTTCTGCCCTTGCCGCCTTCCTCGGACACGCTCGACAGTTCGGTGCCGCCGATGCTCGGCGAGGTGCCGAACATTCCGTCCATCCCGACCCAGCTTACGCCGACCCAGATCGTCGCGTTCGGCACGGGTGACGCCGGCTTGATGAACCAGCTGATTGGTCAGGTGCTGGGCAGCAACGTCAACTCGACGGTCATCCAGCAGATCATCAATATCGTGACGGCAGGTCCAGCTGCGCCCGGGGCCTCGCCCATTCTCGTCGCCGTTGCGCCGAGCGGCGGCACGGCGCCGCTGTCGGTCACCAACACGGGAACGCCGTCGACCTCGCCGTTGCCGCCGACAGTTCTGCCGCCGACCACGTATGTCAGCAACCAGTAACGAATGCGGGTTGATGCGGAATTTCTACCAGCCTGCCCTTCCGCCGCTGGTCGGATGGTCCGCCAATCCTCCGATGATTAAGACGGCCCGCTCGCGCCTCACGTGGTCGCCGGTCCTGGGTTGGGTGCTTCTGTCGTGGGCCGCGACTGGAGCGCACGCGCAGATCGTGACTGACGCGCCGGCGATCCAGATGATCGACCTGCAGACGCCGATCGTGGATTTGCTGAACCTGCCAGGCTCTCCGGTGGGCGCGCTCGGGCAGAGATCGCCTTCCGAGCTCGGCATATCCCTGGGTGCCTTCACCCTGTATCCCCAGATCGATCTCCTCGCCGGCTTCGATGATAACGTTTTCGCCACGCCGGCGCCGACGACAGGATCGCCGTTCGCGGTCGTTCGCCCCCAGCTGGAGCTGCGCTCGGAGTGGCTGAATCACTACCTGCGTCTGCTGGCCGGCGGCGGGTTCGGTTTCTACTCGGCGGCACCGACCCAGAATTTCCAGAACTACAACATCCGGCTCGACGGGCGGCTCGACATCAGGGATGACTTCTACCTGACGGGCCTTGTCGCCTTTCAGCGCGCGACCGAGGCGTTGGGTACCCCCAACGTGACGTTTTCCCAGGCGCCGACGATCGCCGACTCGCTGGCGGCCGAAGTTTCGCTCTATCAGAAGTTCAATCGCTTCTTCTATCAGTTGACCGCCACGGCGACGAAGTACTGGTATTACGAGTTCAGTAACATCGCCTCGCTTGGCTTGCCCGCCGAAAGCCGCAACCGCACCGAGTACGAGGAGCGGATTCGCCTGGGTTACGAGGTCTCGGAGGGCGTATCGGTCTGGCTCCAGCCGGGGCTCAACCAGCGCCTCTACGACGCACCGACCAACATGTTCGGTCAGCAGCGCGATTCGACCGGATGGTTCCTGAACCTGGGTGCCACTGCCGTCCTGAGCCCGAAGACCCAGCTCGAGGGCTTTGTCGGCTATCAGGCGCTGACCTATCCGGCGGACGGCACGACGACCAGCGCAATGACCTTTGGCCTCCGGGGCGTCTGGAACGGCTACGAGCCGCTGACCCTGCGTCCGGCGATCATGCGGAGCATCAACGAGTCTGCGCTGATCGACTATCAGAACTACATCTCGACCACCGTCGGCGTCGATTTCACCTACCAGATCAACGGTCCATGGCAGGCAGTCGGCGGCGTGGCCTACAACATCGCCCAGTACACGCCGGCCTACGGCGTTTCGAGCGTCAATCCTCGAACCGACTATTTCTTCAGGGGATCGATCGGGCTGCTGTACTCCATTCGCCCTCAGATCCAGATCGGGCCGCTGTACGAGTATGCGTCGGGCTGGTCGACGGATGTCGCGGCAGGCGGGCCGACCTATACCCGCAATATATTCTCAATTCGTCTGGTGGCGAGGAACTGACGGCGTCATGAGCAGCACCGGCATCCTCACGGCTTTCCGCAGAGCGGTCGGAGTTCTGGTGTCGATCGGTCTCGGCGTCGGGTTGGCGGCCTGCGACCCGCAGCCTCCGATGACGACCCAGACCGTCCAGCAACCGTCGCAAGCGACCCAGACCATCAGGATGGGAGAGTACCGGGTGGCGCCGGGAGACAAGCTGCGGGTCGTGGTGCTGTCCGACACCGAGCTGTCGGGCGAGTACGAGGTCGATTCCGTCGGGGCAATTTCCCCCCGCCTGGCCGGCCGGACGCAGGTGGTCGGCATGACCACACCCGAGATCGAGGAAACGCTGCGCAACCGCTACAAGGCCGACGGCGTCCTGCTGACGCCGCGCCTCAGCGTCGAGCTGATGACGCGGCGGCCTTTCTACGTGGTGGGCGAGGTCGTTCGACCGGGCGCCTTCGCTTTCGTGTCCGGAATCAACGTCGTTCAGGCCGTCGCCATCGCTGGCGGCTACACACGCCGTGCATCGAAAACGAGGATGACAATTCAGCGTTTCAATACGACCATGGGATCGGAGGAAACGGTGACCGAGGACAGTCCGGTCGGGCCGGGAGACATTCTCCGGGTGCCCGAAAGGTGGTTTTAAGGACAGTTGGTTAGGTTCGTAGCGTAGCGTGTCCGCGACAGGCGGTGTGGGACTGCCTGTCAGGAAGTCGTGGTTCGTAAGGGTCGGCCGTGGGAAGCCGGCCTGTCTGGCCGCCGTAGAGTGAGTACGTCGTCAACGTCGTGGGGTTGGGATGAGATCGTTTTCAAGGGCTGACCAGGCCATGGATGAGTCAGTGCTGAGCAGAGTGGCGCCCGTTGCCGATGGCGGCAATCTGGCGCCCGCGCCAGTGACGGTACGCGGCAACGACGCGTCCACCGAGCTGTGGTCGTGGCTGCATCTGCTCAACCGCCGCAAGGCCATGATCGTGGGTTGCGGCCTGATCGCGATCGCGCTCATGGCCGTGATGATTGCGCAGCAGACGCCGCTTTATAAGGCCTCGGCCCGGATCATGCTGGATACCCGCACCTTCAAGGTGGTCAGCACCGAAGCGGCCCTGTCCGGCGTCGATACGCTCAACATGGGTGCGATCCAGAGCGAGCTGGAGGTCATCAAGTCGGATTTCCTGATTGCCCGAGTGGTCGACAAGCTCGATCTCGCCAACTTGCCGGACTTCAACGGCACCAAGCCGCCCGGCTTCATCGACCGCTCACTCGCACCGTTGCGGGAACTGTGGAGCACCGGCATCGCGAAGCTGCTGGCGCCGATCTCTTCCAGCCCACCCGATTCCTCGGAGCCGGTGAAGGAGTCGGCGGCGGCGGAGAAGGATTCCCGGCGTGCGGCGGCGATCGGCGCCGTGTCCAGCCATCTCAGCGTGACGCTGCTCGGCCGAACCTTCGTCATCGTCGTGACCGTCGAGAGCCCGGACGGCGCGATGTCGGCCAAGATCGCCAATGCGATCGCCGATGCCTACCTCTCGGACCAGATCGACAGCAAAAACGAGGCGAACAAGAAGGCAACCGACTGGCTGGAGCAGCGCCTTGCCGAGCTGCGCCGCAACCTGCTGGCCGCCGAGGAGGCAGTGTCTGCCTACCGCCGCGACAAGGGGCTCGCCGGCAGTCCCGAAGGCAACGTTTCCACCCAGACGCTGGCTGACCTGAACGGCAAGTATACGGCGGCGCGCGGCCGCCGGGTCGAGAAGGAAGCCCGGCTCGTCGCCTTGAGCAAGGCAAGCCTCAACCCGGGCGAGCTCGCCAACATTGCCGAGGTCGCAGGCAACACGACGCTCTCGGCGCTGCGTATCCAGGATGTCGAGCTAAGCAGGAAGCTGGCCGAGCTGGGCGCACAGCTGGGAGACAATCACCCGCGGCTGTCTCAGGTCCGCAACGAGCTGAACGCGGTGCGGGCACGCTTCCTAAGCGAGACCCAGCGCATAACCCTGGCGGTACGGGCGGAACTCGATGCCGCCAAGGCAGAGGAGGAAGAGCTCAAGGACATGGTCGACAAGGCCTCCGTGGTCTCCGGAACCGCGAGCCAGTACGAGGCCGAGCAAAAGGCACTGGAGCGCGAGGCCCAGTCCAACCGGACGCTCTACGAGAGCTTCCTGAGCCGATACAAGGAACTGCGTCAGCAGCAGGACATCCAGCGCGCCGATGCGCGTATCCTGTCCTACGCCTCGCCGTCCTATTCTCCGTCCTCGCCGAACTACAAGACCGGCCTGCTGACTGCTTTCATCATCGGCTGCATGCTCGGCATGGCGGGTGCCGTCGCGGCCGAGAAGCTCGATCGCGTGTTCCGCTCGTCGGCGCAGGTCGAGGAAGCGACAGGGGTCAACGTTCTCGGCATGATCCCCGAGGTCAAGGGAGCCTCGGGAGTCCGGTCCAGCGTGGTTGGCCAGGTGCTCGACAACACGGCCTCGCCGGCGGCGGAGGCGGTTCGCGCCGTCTTCACCGCGATCACTCTCGGCAGCCTCGATCGGCCGCCCAAGGTGGTCGCCATCACCTCGTCGACCCCGAGCGAGGGCAAGACGACGTTCGTTGCCTCGCTGGGCGGCCTTCTGACCAAGATGAACGCGTCACGCCGCGTGCTGATCGTCGATCTCGACCTGCGCCAGGCGAGCATGTCGGCGGCACTCGGCCTGCGCGATCGCGGCGGCACCATCGACGAGTACCTGATGGGCCTGCGCTCGCTCGACGAATGCATCCGGCGCCACGACCTCTCGGGCGTGGACTACATCTGCGCCCGTCCCAACACGCCCAATGCGCCGGAAATTCTCGAATCGCATGCCATGAAGTCGGCACTGGCGACGTTCGCCGACCGCTACGACCTCGTGATCCTCGACGGCCCGCCGGTCATGGCGGTGTCGGATGCACGCATCATTGCCCGCCTCGCCGACTACACCGTGTTCGTCGTGCAGTGGGCCAAGACGCCGCGCGAGGTCGTCAAGGCGGCGATCAGCGCGTTGCTGGCCGTGACCAGCCATGTCGGCATCGTCATAAACCGGGTCAACCTCGCCAAGCATGCGCGCTACGGCTATGGCGATCACAGCGACTACTACTCGCGCTATCAGGGATACTACGGCGACGATTCCGAGGAAGCGCCGAAGACATCCAGGCGGCCGTCGCTGAAGGTGGCGAAGTAGAGCGGCGACTGCTCACGCAAACGTAAGCGCGGTCACCCCTCGACCGCGCGCCGCAGCGCGGCGCGGGCGAGCAGGCGCGTGGAATCGAGGGTCGGCAGGGGCGAGTTGCGGTCGTCGATGATGAGCGGGATCTCGGTGCACCCCAGCACTACGGCGTCACACCCCTCATCCCGCAGGTGGGCGATCACTTCCTGGAAGTATCGCGTGGACGATGCTTCGAGAACGCCATTGACGAGCTCGTCCATGATGATGCGGTTGCACGCTTCGCGCTCGGCGGGGGATGGCCGAACGGCTTCGAGGCCGCATGCTGCCAGCTTCTCGGGATAGACGTCGCTGTCGACCAGCCACTTCGTGCCGGTGATGCCGACCCGGCGAAAGCCGCGCGCCATCGCCCCGGCCGCCGCGACCTCGGCGATATGCAGCCAGGGCAGGGGCGAGCGCGGGGCGACGTAGCCCATGGCCTGGTGGATGGTATTGTCCGGGCAGATCAGGAAGTCGGCGCCGGCGCCGGCGAGCTTGCGCGCCGAGGCGAGCATCAGCTCTCCGACCATGGGCCAGTCGTCGTGCTCGATCGCCCGCACGTAGCCGGCGAGCGACGGGGTATGCATCGAGACCTCGGGATGGGCGTGCGGCCCGAGAAGGCTTGCTCCTTCGATGCAGATGGTGCGGTAGCAAAGCGCCGCGCCTTCGGCCGAGCAGGCGACGATTCCGATGTGGCGTGGCGGCACGGCGTCAGCTCCTCGGGCGAGTACTTGCCAAGTGAGATGGACATCGCGTGGTGTCCTCCCCGCTCGAATGTCTTGCCGCAGTCGCGCTAGAGGCGAATGACCGATTGGTCAAGCCCTGCCGGCCGCCACGGGAGGCTCCTGTCGACGTTCTGGCGCGACCACGCGGGTCATTGCGATGACGCTGTCGTCCTTGCCGACCCTTGACGCTCGGCGCGCCGACAACCACGTTGGGGTGCCCGGATCGGGGTGGGAGGCATGTCATGCAGGCACAGGAACGCGAGCTCATTGCTGGTCTTTTCGGCCGGTTGCAGCCGTTCGAAGCTCAACCCCGGGATGCGGAAGCGGAAGCGCTGATCAAGGACTTCATGGCGCGCCAGCCGGCGGCCGCCTACCTCCTGGCGCAGGCCGTGCTCGTGCAGGAGCATGCGCTCAAGGCGGCACAAGAACGCATTGCCGAGCTGGAGGCGAGCGCCAAGGCGGCGCCTCCGGCCGCGGCGCCGAGCTTCCTGGGCAGTGCGCCGAGCCTCGGCCCCTGGGGCGCCCAGCCCGCAGCTCCGCGGGCTTCGGTGCCGACGACGGCGCCCGCGCCGATGCCGCCTGCCGCACCGCCGTCACGCTCGCCGCTGCAGGCGGCCCTGGCGCCGCAGGCGGGTGCAGCCGGTGGCGGGGGGTTCCTGCGAACCGCCATGATGACGGCCGCCGGGGTGGCAGGCGGTGCTCTGCTTTTCGAGGGAATCAGAGGGCTGATGGGCAACAGCTCGAGCCCGTTCGGCCAATCCCAGGCCGCGCAACCGTCGCCCTTGCTGCCGCCGGACTCGGCGCCGCAACAGCAGCAGGCCTGGTCGGACACGCCGGCCGACAGCCAGCGCCAGGCCGACAATCAGTCCCAGCCCGACGATCAGTTCCAGCAGGATCAGCCGTACCAGGACGACTACGATACGGCCTCGCTCGACGATGGAGGGTCCGACGACAGCTGGGCCTGACAGGCCGCCGACGTTTCGTGAACAAGGGGGAGAAGAAGACGATGATCGAGTTGCATACGTGGGGCACGCCCAACGGCCGGAAGGTCTCCATCATGCTCGAGGAATGCGGGCTGCCCTACAGCGTGCACAAGATCGACATCTCCAAGGGCGAGCAGTTCAAGCCCGAGTTTCTGCGCATCAGCCCGAACAATCGAATCCCCGCGATCGTCGATCCCGACGGTCCGGGCGGCAAGCCGTACAGCCTGTTCGAATCGGGCGCGATCCTGATCTATCTCGCTGACAAGACGGGCAAGTTCCTGCCGTCGGACCCGGTGAGGAAGTACGACACGCTGCAATGGCTGATGTGGCAGATGGGTGGGGTGGGGCCGATGTTCGGCCAGGCGCACCACTTCCTGCGCGCGGCGCCGACCAAGATCGAGTACGGCATCAAGCGCTACGTCGACGAGGCCAAGCGGCTGTATGGGGTGCTCGACAAGCAGCTCGCCGCCAACGCCTTTGCGGCCGGCGCCGACTACACCATGGCCGACATGGCGATCTTCCCCTGGACGGCCCGGCACGAGTGGCACACCGTGAACCTCGCCGACTTCCCCAACGTGAAGCGCTGGTATGACACCGTGAACGCGCGGCCGGCCGTGACCAGGGGCATGGCGATTCCATACCTGAATTGAAGGACCTGGGCAGGCGCCTGGTCCCGGCGGCGATCGCGGCCATCGTGATCGCCGCGGCGGCTCGCGATGCGGTGGCGCAGGCCGGCCCCGCCGCTGCCTGCGTGGCACCGCTCAAGCCGGCCGTTTCCGTCGACCTCTATTTCGGCCGCGGCAAGCCCGATGGCGGCGAGGTAAGCGACGCGGAGTGGGAGGACTTCCTCGCCACCGAGGTGACGCCGCGATTTCCCGACGGTCTCAGCGTGATGGAGGTCATGGGCCAGTACCGAGATTCCTCGGGAAGGGCCGTGTCGGAACGGTCCAAGCGCCTTCATATCGTGGTGTTCGACTCGCCCACCCACTCGGCGAGAATCGCCGAGATCATCGACTTCTATCGCCGGCGCTTCGGCCAGGAGTCGGTGTTGCGGATGGAGCGCGGGCTGTGTGCCGCGTTGTAGCCCGGGACCGGTTCACCCTGTCGGCAAAGCCGGGTAGATTTGCTCGCACACCCGACAGGAGATGCCGTTCATGAGCAACGACGCGAAGGCCCGCAAGACCGCCAACCTCGCCACGCCGACCGATCTCGGCGCCAACGCCACCAGGGAGCTGGCGGGCGGTCTCAACATACTGCTGGCCGACGTCTATGCGCTCTATCTCAAGACCAAGAACTTCCACTGGCACGTGTCGGGCCCGCACTTCCGCGACTACCATCTGCTGCTCGACGAGCAGGCGACGCAGATCGACGCGATGACCGATGCCATTGCCGAGCGGGTGCGCAAGCTCGGCGGCACGACCATCCGCTCGATCGGCCATATCCAGCGCCTGCAGCGCGTGCTCGACAACGATGCCGACTATGTGACGCCGCACGACATGCTGGCCGAGCTGCGCGGCGACAACGTCGAGCTCAACAAGCACATGCGTACCCTCCACGACCTGTGCGACGAGCACGGTGACGTCGCCACCGCGAGCCTGATCGAGAACTGGATCGACGAGACCGAGCAGCGCGTCTGGTTCCTGTTCGAGACCGGACGGCGCACCGAAGGCTGATACCTTTTGATTCCCCATCCGGCTCCGCCGGGGAGCTGTCGCCGTCTTGCGGTGACGGGTCCACGATCTCATGGCGGGGAGCGCGCCACATTGTGGCGCTCATGCGGTGGCGCGGCTCAGTATGGCGGTCGCTCCGCCCAGCCGATCAGGCGCCGCAGGAAGGCATCGCAGGCATCCATCTGGGCACGGGCGACGAACTCGTTGGGTTGATGTGCCTGGGCGATGTCGCCCGGCCCGCAAATCACCGTCGGGATGCCGTGACCGCGGAAGATGCCGGCTTCGGTGGCATACGGCACGGCATAGGTTCTGTTGCCGCCGGTCCATTGCAGGGCCAGGCGCGCAGCTTCCTCGTTCTCCCGAGGCAGCAGGCCCGGCACGAAGGAGCGACGCCGAAGCGTGATGTCGGCATCCGGATGGCGCGCCCTCATCCTGGGCAGCAGCAGCTCGGCGATGTAGGCCTCGGCGCGCCGCTGCACCTCCCACGGATCGTCGCCGGGCAGGGTGCGATAACCCCAGTTCAGCGTGCAGTCGCGGGCCAGGATGTTGGCCGCGGTGCCGCCGGTGACGATGCCGACATTGATCGTGGTATGGCCAGGCACCGTATCGATGTCGCTGCGCGTGCGCGCCGACAGCTCCACCTGCAGCTCGTTCAGCCAATGGATGAACTCGCCGGCGAAGTGGATGGCGCTGACGCCGAGATGAGTCATCGAGGAGTGTGCCTCGAAGCCCTTGAAGGTGGCGATGAGGCCGCCGCCGGCATTCTGGGCGTTGACTACGCTCATCATGGTCGGCTCGCCGACGATCACGGCGCGGGGGCGCGGCACCGCGCCGACCAGTCGCTCGACGAGCGCCGGGGCGCCGAGGCAGCCGATCTCCTCGTCGTAGCTGAAGGCGAGATGCAGCGGCACGGCGAGGCGCGCGCTCTGGAAGGCCGGCAGGTTGGCGAGGCAGGCGGCGACGAAGCCCTTCATGTCGCAGGTGCCGCGGCCATAGAGGTTGCCGTCGTCGCGTGCCGTCAGCTCCCAGGGATCGGACGTCCAGGGCTGGCCGTCGACAGGCACCACATCGGTATGACCCGACAGGACGATGCCGCCCTCGGCGTCGGGGCCGATCGAGGCGAACAGGTTGGCCTTGGTCCCCTCGGCATTCGGCACCAGCGTGCTCGGGACCCCATGCTCCTCGAGATAGTCGCGGATCCAGTGGATCAGCTCGAGGTTGGAATTGCGCGAGGTGGTGTCGAACGCCACCAGGCGCCGCAGCATGTCGACCGAGCTGGGCAGGGTACTCATCCGGGCACCGTGGCACAGTTCAGGCCGACCGGCCAAGGGCCTGATTTTCCACGAAAAATCGAGGCCGTGTTTGACACCCCGGGCCACCCCGGCTAGAACCGCCGCGCATCCGTCGTGGATAACGACCGCCGGGGTCTTAGCGGGCTGCGGAGAGGTGGCCGAGCGGTCGAAGGCGGCGGTTTGCTAAACCGTTATAGGGAGATAATCCCTATCGTGGGTTCGAATCCCATCCTCTCCGCCATTATGCCTGCCAGCCCGCGCCCGCGGTGGTCAGTTCAGTTCAGCCTCTCCCCGCCAGCGGCATCGAACAGGTGGCAGGCCTGCGGCGCGAAGTGAAATCGGAGCGTCCCGCCCGGCCCGAGCGTGGTCGTCGGCGGAACCTTGGCCACCAGGGTCTTGCCCTGGCCGTAGTCGAAGTGGACGAGGGTGGCGTCGCCGAGCGGCTCGGTAATCAGCACGGTGCCGGCGTGCGGGCCGTTGGCGTCGACCAGCACATGCTCGGAACGCACGCCGAGCGTGACCTTCCTGCCCGCGATTGCGGTCGGCAGCGCATCGGGCAGGGGCTGATCGATGCCCGGCGCCCTGAACCGGCGGCCGCTGCCGATGGCCTCGACGGTGCCCTCCAGGAAGTTCATCGTCGGCGTGCCGAAGAAGCCGGCGACGAACTGGGTGGCCGGCGTGTTGTAGATGGCGAGCGGCGTGCCGAGCTGCTCGATCCTGCCCTTGCTCATCACAACGATGCTGTCGGCCATGGTCATGGCCTCGGCCTGGTCGTGCGTGACGTAGACGAAGGTGGCCTTCAGGCGCTCGTGAAGCCTCTTCAGCTCCGTGCGCATGTCGACGCGCAGCTTCGCATCGAGGCTGGAGAGCGGCTCGTCCATCAGGAACACCGACGGGTTGGTCACGATGGTACGGGCGAGCGCGACACGCTGGCTCTCGCCGCCGGAGCAGTGGCGCGGCAGCTTGGGCAGGAGCGACCCGATGTGGACGGCCTCCGCTGCCGCCGTCACCCGCCTGTCGATCTCGGCCGGCGGCACCTTCTTGATGCGCAGGCCGAAGGCGATGTTCTCGTACACGGTCATGTGCGGGAAGAGGGCGAGATCCTGGAACACCATGCCGAGGCCGCGCTCGCCGGGCTCGAGGTCGTTGACCACGGTGTCGCCGATGACGATCTGGCCGGACGTCGGCGTCTCGAGGCCCGAGATCATGTTGAGCGTGGTCGTCTTGCCGCATCCGGACGGCCCCACCATGATCATGAACTCGCCGTCCCTGATCTCCATGTTGATGCCGTTGACGGCCTTGTAGGCGCCGAAGGTCTTGACGAGGTCCTTGATCTGGATGCGTGCCATTGTCTTCCTCGGAAGTGCCGGACGCTCAGGGGCCGGCACCGTTGAACGCTTTCGCGGCTATTTCCGGATGGTGCCGAAGCTGAAGCCCTTCACCAGGTGACCCTGGATCAGCATGCCGAGGATCACGACAGGGATGGTGATCATCGTGCCGATCGCGGCCTGCGGGCCATAGAGGCGTCCCTCGGATGCGCTCTGGAACTTGTTGAGCAGCACCGTCAGCGTGGTGACGTCCGGATGAGTGAGCGTCAGCGCGAGGAGGAACTCGGCCCAGTTGAGGATGAAGACGAACAGGAAGGTCACGACCATGCCGGATGCGACGAGCGGCAGCACGATCTTCCAGATCACGGTCATCCGGCTCGCGCCCATCATGCGCGCGGCATGCTCCAGCGTGTAGGGCACCTCGTCGATGAACGTCAGCATCATCCAGATGACGAATGGCAGGGTGGTCACCGTGTAGATCAGAATCAGCCCGATATAGGTGTCGAACAGGCTGATGCGGGTGCCGATCAGCGCCGACGTCACGTACGGGATGATGATCGCGTAGTACATCAGGATCGAGATCGCGATCACGATCGGCGGGATCATCCGGATCGTCAGGATCGTGTGTCGGAAGTACTTGCCGCCGACGTTGAAACGCGAGATCGAGTAGGCAAGGAAGGTACCGAGCAGGAGCGAGAGGAGCGAGGCGGTCGTGCAGATGAGCACGGAATCACCGAGCCCCTTCCAGATGGTGAAGGACTGCTCCGTCGCCTGTCGTGCCTGGCTCGCGTCGAGCTGGGCGAAGGCGAATATCTGCGAGTAGTTGAGCAGGGTCGGCTCGCGCGGGATCCAGATTGGCGGCCAGGTGACCCACTCGCCCGAGTCCTTGAAGGACGTCATCACCATCCAGTAGATCGGGAAGACGATGAAGGCGGTCCACGCCAGCAGCGCAACGTGGCGCAGGATGCGCCGTTGGCCCTCCCGGCGCGACCTGCGCGCCTTGGCCTGCTCGGGCGTGAGCATCGCGGCGGCGGTCATCTCAGTGCCCACCCGAGACGGCGTTGCGTTGCCTGATGATGGTGAAGATGCCGGCAAAGATCAGGAACGAGAACAGGAACAGCAGCAGGATCGAGGCGGCAGCGCCGAAGCTGAACTTGTTGAACTGCCAGACCTGCTCCCACAGGAAGTAGGCGACCGTCTGGGTCGACGACCCCGGGCCGCCGAAGGTCAGCAGCACGACCGGGTCGAACATCTTGAGGGCCTCCATCGAGCGGATCACCACGGCGATGGCGATGGCCGGCTTCAGCAGCGGGAGCTGCACCCGGAAGAAGATCTGCGTCGGGCTCGCGCCCATGACGCGGGCGGCGTTGATCAGCTGCCTGGGCAGCGCGGCGAAGCCGGACAGGAAGATCAGGAACGTCAGCGACGTCCATTGCCAAACGTCGGCGATGATGATCGCCCACTGCGCCGCCACCGGATGCGACAGCCAGCGGATGCGCGGGTCGATGCCGAAGTAGCCGAGGAAGGGCGACAGCAGCTGGTTGAGGGGGCCGCTGTCGATGTAGATCATGGAGAAATTGTAGCCGACGACGATCGGCACGATCATCATCGGGACGAGGAAGATCGTGGTGTAGAGCTTCTTCGAGCGGATGCAGTTGGTCACCATCATGGCGAGGAAGAAGCCGATCAGCAGCTCGAGCGCGACGGCGACGCCGGCGAAGTAGAACGTGCGCCCGACCGAGGACCAGAATTGCTCGTTCTCCAGCACGCCGGCGTAGTTCTCGAGCCCGGAAAACACGGCCGTCTCGAACGGCCGGTTGGCGCGCCACTTCAGCATGCTGATCCAGATCGTCAGCGCGAACGGGATCAGGATGGTGACGATGAACAGCCCCTCCACCAGGACGAAGGGGATCAGGCGAAACACGCGCTCGGAGGCGAGCCACTTCGCAAGACGGGCGAGGGGGCCGAGCTGCCTTGTCTTGCCCGAGGCGAGGTGGGTGCCTGAAGTGGTGTCCGTCATTGCGTGGTTCGTCCGTACTCGAAGACGGCGATGCGCCCTTCGTTCTCCTCCCCAGATTCGGTGGGGGGGGGATGTTGGCACAACTCATGATCCTCTCCCCCTATAGGGGGAGAGGATCATGAATCTGAGATGTGTCCACTCCGCAGCACCTCCCCAGCGGGGCTGGGGAGGAGAATGAAGGCCCTCGCGGGCTCAGAACTTGTCGAGGTAGATGCCCTGCTCGACGCCCTTGCGCCAGACGCGTTGCTGGTTGGCGAGGCCGATGTCGTTGGTCACCTTGTTCCAGCCCGTCTCGATGCGCTTCGCCGCTTCCTCGGCCGTGATGTTCTTGTTCATCACGTCGGCGAGATTCTTGTCGAGAATGTTGAAGTACTCGTAGTTGCCTTCGATCAGCAGCAGCGAGGCCGCGTACTTCGAGTTCTCGATCGTGGTCTTCACCATCTGCTCGCCGAAGCGATCGAGGATCGCCTTGTCGGTCAGGTTGGACTGGCGGAAGGGGTCCCAGAAGCCCTTGGGATGTGCCACGGCCTCGTCGCCGATGCTCGGGCTCGTGAACCACTGAATGAAGAGATAGGCGAGCTCTGGGTGCTTCGAGTAGGCCGAGACCATGTAGCCCGTGCCGGCGGCTTGCGGCGAGCGGCGCACGAGCTGGCCGGCGATCGTCTGCCCGGGAATCAGGCATGCGATCTGCTGGCCCTTGACCACGCTCTGCGGGTTGGAATTGCCGAAGCCGATGATCGAGGGGAAGGACATCGCCGAGTAGGCCTGGCCCGACCCCCAGAACGGATAGATCTGCGGCGTGCCCCAGCCCTGGATGTCCTTGGGCATGTCATCGACGCTGGCCGCGAAGTCCTTGATCGCCTGGATGCCGTCCGGCGTCGTGATGCGGGGCTTCATGTCCTTGTCGAACAGGAGGCCCTTCATGTAGGCGGGGAAGTGGCGGTAGGAGAAGTTGATCGAGCGGTAGCCGAGGGCTCCGAAGAGATCCTTCTCGAACTTGACACCCCACTTGGTCTCGCCGGCCTTGGCCTTGAAGAACTCGGCCTGCCGCTTCCATTCCTGCATGGTATCCGGGCAGGCGAGATCCTTGTTGAACTTCTGCTTGTACTCGGCCTTTGCCTGGTCGTTCTCGAGCAGATCCTTGCGCACGGCCAGCAGCAGGTGATCGCCGTCGTTTACCAGGTTCATGATCTTGCCGTCGTAGTACTGCTGGAACTTCAGGCCGTCGGCGATGCCCGAGAAGTCCGGCTTGTACTTGGCGACCCAGTCGTCCATCGGCAGGATGACCTTGGCGCCGGCTGCGTCCGGCATCGTGTAAGGGAAATCGTTGAAGATGTCGTAGACGCCGGTCTTCGACACGGCTTCCTGCATGACCTTGGCCGGAATGTCGGTATAGCCGAGCGGCACGATCTCGAACTTCACGCCCGTCAGCTCCTCCCACTTCTTGGTGAAGTCGGGGAAGGAGTTGTTGTAGAGCGAGCTGAGCAGGATCGTCAGCTTGGGGTTGGTCAGGTTCTTGGCCTTGATGTAGGCCTTGGCCCCTTCCACGGCACGCTGAGCGACCGGGTCTTGCTGGGCTTGGGCGGGGGCTGCAGCCAGCATGGCGGCAAGCGACAGCCCAGCGAGCAACGAGAGTGCCCTTCTCATCGACTTCCTCCTTTGGTTCGCGGTCGTCCTCGAATCCGGCGCCGCTCGTGTTCTTGACGAGCATTGCATCATGAACCGTTGGGGCGATCAATGCGGGCGGGGTCGATGGTCGCGCAAGGGAGCCGAGCGAACCGCGCCGGGCTCGCAGCGGACAAGCCTTGCAGCGGTGGCGATGTCCCTGAAGGACCGCACGCGTTTCCTGCCCAGCGGCGGCGCGCCGGTCGTGCCTGCGCCGGGCTCCATCGGGCGGCGGAACGCGCAGGCACGCCAAGCGTTGTCTCTCGTGCAATCGGGGGAGAAGCAAGCAGCCGGATGCTGACCGTCCAACAAATGACGCTGTTTGCGTTGTTCGCCGTCATCCTCGTCCTTCTCCTCTGGGGTCGCCTGCGGCACGATCTGGTCGCAGCCTCGGGACTACTCGCGGCGGTCGTGCTCGGCCTCGTGTCGGCCGACGATGCATTTTCGGGATTTTCCGATCCTGCCGTCATCGTCGTCGCCCTGGTGCTGATCGCGTCGCGGGCGTTCGAGAACTCGGGCGCGCTCGATGCCCTGACGCATCGCCTGACCCGCAGGAATCGCAGCGTGCCCGTCCACGTCCTGCTAGTGGGTAGCCTGGGCGCGGCCTTGTCCGCCGTGATGAACAACGTCGCTGCGCTGGCTCTCCTGATGCCCTACGACATCCGGGCTGCCCGCGCTGCGGGGCGCCCACCGGGCCTCACCCTGATGGCGCTGGCCTGCGCGACCGTTCTGGGCGGGATCGTCACGCTGATCGGCACCCCCGCCAACCTGATCGCCTCGGGCATCCGCCAGGAACGGCTGGGCGAGCCCTATGCCATGTTCGACTTCACGCCGGTCGGCCTGCCCGTGGCCGCTGCCGGCGTGGTGTTCGTGGCGTTCGTGGCGTGGCGGTTGTTGCCGTCGCGTGCCGATCCCGGCATCCGGACATCGGGTGAGGCCGTGTCGTTCAAGGCGGAGCTGCGCGTTCCCGAGCGGTCGGCCGCCATCGGGCGCGCCGTGGCCGAGCTCGACGCCGAGGCCGAGCAGGCCGACCTGCTGGTAATCGGCCTGATCCGGGACGGTCGCGCCCACTACGGCAAGTCGCGTCGCATGCTGCTGCAGGCGCGCGACTCGCTGTTGGTGGAAGGCTCGACCGATGCCATTGCCCAGTTCATCAAGCAGGTCGGCCTGCAGGATCCCCGGGCGGCGCCCGCCGCAGCCGTCGAGCAGCTCCCGGCCGAGGCAGCCAAGGGCGCCGGCGAGGCGATCGAGGCGGCCGAGGAAGGTGCGCGCGAGCCGGAGATCGTCGAGGCCGTCGTGCGCATCGACTCACGTCTCGTCGGACGCACGGCGGTCGAGGTCGACCTGCGCAGCCGGTTCGGCGTCACCCTGCTGGCCATGTCGCGCGCCGGCGCCATGGTGCAGGGCGGCGTACGCAATCGTGTCATCCGACCGGGCGATCTCCTTCTGCTGGCTGGCGTCGGCGCCGCGCGACGGGCCACCCTCGAGCAGCTCGGGGTCATCGCCATCGGCACCGCCAGCGTCGCCGCGGTCAGCCGCACGCGCATCGCCATTGCCGTCGGGCTCTTCGCGACCGCCATTGCCGTTGCCGTGATGGGCCTGTTGCCCTTCACCATTGCGCTTGCCATTGCCGTCGCTGCCTATGCCGCCACCAAGCTCGTGCCGGCGCGCGAATTCTACGAGCAGGTCGACTGGCCGGTGATCGTCATGCTGGCCTGCCTGCTGCCGTTGGGGGCGGCGTTCGACAAGCTGGGCGGCACGGCTCTCATGGCGGACGTCATCATCCAGGCGACACAGGGCCAGTCGCCCGTCTTCACCCTGGTGGTGCTGATGGTGGTCACGATGCTGCTGTCGGATGTCCTGAACAACGTCGCCAACATCGTGATCGCAGCGCCGCTGGCGATCGAGCTGGCCCAGAAGCTGTCGGTCAATCCCGACACCTTCCTGATGGGCGCGGTGATCGCGACCTCATGCTCGTTCCTGACGCCGATCGGCCACCAGAACAACACGTTGGTCATGGGGCCGGGCGGCTACCGCTTCGGCGACTACTGGCGACTGGGCTTGCCAGTCGAGATCCTGGTCCTGCTGGTGGCGGTGCCGCTGCTGCTCCTGGTCTTTCCGCTCCACGCCGGATAAAGACCGCTCACTTGCACTTTGCAAGGCAATCCTGAGCACGGCCGCCGCACTGGCTCTTGTTGCCCGTGCGCTTCAGGCAGGCCTGCTCGTCGTCGGTGCACTTGGTGCGACAGGTGGCCTGGGCGCAGGCCTCAGGGACGGCCACCGTGACGGCGCCCGTGGTCGCCAGCAGCGCAACGAGCACCAGCGTCAGGATCGTGTATCGCATCGAGCATCTCCCCCCGGATTTCAACTCGGGAGACTAAGGACTCCGGCGGCTGCAAGACAAGCGCCGGCGGGACTTCGGTGGGCTGCGGCCTTTTCCCACCCTGTCTGGGTGCTGCCCTGGCCGGAACCGCGACCCTTGATTCGGGAGGCCGTTTGCGTTTGATAGCGAGGAACCCGGATCATCGGGATCGAAACGCAAAGCTGGAGGGACGACCGTGCGGCCGAACAAGATCAAGCAGATGTGGCGTGACGGGAAATGCGTGACCCTGGGATGGCTCTCGGTGTCCCATGGGTTCACGGCAGAGGTCATGGCGCGCCAGGGGTTCGATGCCCTGTGCGTCGACCTGCAGCATGGCACCGCGGAAATGAAGGACGTCGCGCCGATGCTGCAGGCGATCTCGCAGACCGACACGGTCCCGGTCGTCCGGGTCGCCTGGAACGAGCCTGCGGCGATCATGAAGGCGCTGGACCTCGGCGCCTACGCCATCATCGTGCCGCTGGTGAACACGGCCCAGGAAGCCGCGATGGCGGTGGCGGCCTGCCGCTACCCGCCCGTCGGCATGCGATCCAATGGGCCGGTGCGCGCCGTGCACTACGGCGGCGGCGACTACGTTGCGAAGGCCAACGACGAGATCGTCGTCATGGCCATGATCGAGACCAAGGAAGGGCTCGCCAACCTCGAGGCCATCTGCGCCACGCCCGGCCTCGACGCGGTCTACATCGGGCCGGCCGACCTGTCGTTCGCCCTGGGCCTGGCCCCGCGCGGCGACAACCCGGACCCGCTTCACATGGCGACCTGCGACAAGATTCTGGCGGCGGCGCACAAGGCCGGCATCAAGTGCGTCATGCACTGCGCCAGCGCAGCGTTCGCCGCGGGCGCCGTGAAGCGCGGCTTCGACATGGTGATGCTGACGTCGGACCTGTCGTGCATGATTGCCGGCGCCCGGATGCAGCTCGACGAGCTGAAGGCCAAGACCGCCTGAGGCGGGCCGCTCATGGGCGCAAATCATTGGCCGGGCCCACAAATTCCTCGTCCTGAGCGCCTGTGACTTTTTCGACAGGTTCCGCGAGCACCCGCCGAGCGTGAAACGGAAAGATCCCTCGCCGCGCTCGGGATGACACCAATATTGTCATCCCGAGCGCAGCGAGGGATCTTTCCTTTCGTCATCGCAAACTCCATGTCGATGGCGACGGAAAAGTCACAGACTTTGAGGAGGTCGTGTAGCGACCGCCTCGAGGGATGGGCAACAGACGGGAAAGGCCGTGTCGCGGTGCCCGACTCGTCGCCGACCGAAGGGCGAAGTTCAATTCATCGAGGGGCAGACCTCCGGGCCGCCCCTCGGCAATACATCGCGCGATCGACGATCTACCCACGGCGTTGGAACGGGGACTAGCGAGCCCCGTGCGCGCCGGCGAGCCTGCTCAATCCAGGAAGCCGAAGTACCGTGGCAACCAGAGGATGATCTCCGGCCAGATGATGCAGAACGCCAGGGCGATCATCTGTAGCGCGACGAACGGGATGATGCCGCGATAGATGTGCGCCATGGTGACCGACGGTGGCACCGTCGACTTCATGTAGAACAGGGCGAAGCCGAAGGGTGGCGTCAGGAAGGCCGACTGCAGGTTGACGGCGACCAGCACCACGAACCACAGCATGAAGTCCTTGTTGGCGGCGATGTGAGGCGTGAAGTCGACGTCGCGTAGGATCGGGGCGAAGATCGGCAGCACGATCAGGCAGATCTCGAGCCAGTCGAAGAAGAACCCCATGATGAAGACCAGCCCCATCACGAAGATCAGGATCTCCCAGCCGGTGTCGATCCCGACCGCCGCGAGGAGCTCGGCAACGAGGTCGTCGCCGCCCAGCGCCCGGAACACGAATGAGAACAGGGTGGCGCCGAAGATGATGAAGAACACCAGGGCGTTGGTGAGCGCCGAGCTTTCGATCACCTCGGTCAGCATCTTCATGTTGAGGCGCTTGTTCCACCACGCCAGGGCGAGAGCGCCGGCGCAGCCTGCGCCGCCGGCTTCCGTTGGCGTGGCGAAGCCGCCGAAGATCGAACCCAGCACGACGAAGATCAGGAAGGCAGGCGGCAGGAAGCTGCGCAACAGCAGGCGCATGAGCTCCTGGCCGCTCTGGGGCCCGGCGTCGTCCGCGAGAGGGGGGGCCACCTTGGGGTTCACGGTCGCGAGAATGCCGATATAGACGAGGTAAACACCCGACATGATGATGCCCGGCAGGATCGCGGCGGTGAACAGCGTGCCCACGGAGATCGTCATGAGATCGCCCATGATGACCAGCATGATGCTGGGGGGGATCAGGATTCCCAGGGTGCCGGCCGAGGCTATGGTGCCGACTGACAGCTCCTTGGAATAGCCACGCGCCAGCATCGTCGGCAGCGCGATCAGAGTCAGCATGATGACGGACGCGCCGACGATGCCTGTCGTCGCCGCCATGATGGTGCCCATCAGGGTTACCGACATGGCGAGGCCGCCGGGGATCCGGCGCGTCAGAACCTGAAGCGCCTTGAGCAGCTCGTCGGCCACCCCGGATCGTTCGAGGATGGTGCCCATGAAGACGAACATCGGCACGGCGATCAGGACCTGGTTCTGCACAGCCTGGCCCCAGATGCGTGGAATCAGGCTGCCGAACTGAGCCGGCCGGAAAACGTCGAAGAAGATTCCCAGTATCCCGAACCCGAGAGCCACGCCGCCCAGCACGAATGCTACCGGGTAGCCGATGAACATGATGAACGTCAGGACGAGGAACATCAGGATGGCGAGATGATCGGCGATCCATTCCATGACCCGGGCCTCCTCAGTGCGAGGCCGCGGGCGGGGCAGCGCGCGCGGCGAGATCGGGAGGCCCGAAGAGTTGTACCAGCTTGCGCATCAGCACCGATGCCACGGCCAGATCGAGCAGGACCAGGCCGGCAACCAGGCAGAACTTGATGATCCACCGGTGGGGAAGGCCATTGGGCGCGTCCGAGCTCTCGTTCTGGACGAACGAGGTGTGGGCGAACTCGTAAGAGTAATATGTTGCCACGAGGCAATAGGGGATGGCGAAGAGGAGGATTCCGAAGACCTCCAGCTTGGCCTGCTGGCGTGGCGTCTTCCCGGCGGTGAAGACGTCGATGCGGACATGGACGTTGCGGATGTAGGCGTAGCCCAGCCAGAACATGAACAGCAGGCCGTGCAGATGCCATTCCAGCTCCTGGATCGGCGTCGACCCGAAGCCGGGGAGCTGAAAGCCAATTTTACGGGTCAGGATGTCCCAGCATATGACGACGACCAGGGCGATGAACAGCCAACCGAACACGTTTGCGATCCTGGCCAACAGGCGGTCGATCGCATCGCTGACGCCAAGCAACAACTGCATAACTGAATTTCCTCGCACGGGGCCAGGATGCCTTCACGCCGGCCGGACGAACCGGCCGGCGGCGCGGAGGCATCCCGAAGCGATCGGCGCTGAAAGGAAAGCGGCCGGGGGATATCCCGGCCGCCAGGGAACCTTGCGCTATTGCAGGTAGCCGCGATCCTTCCAGATCGCATATTCCTTGCGGAACTTGCTGAGCGAGTCCCAGGCCTTCTTGAACTCGGGACTCTTGGCGGCCTGCTCGTTCGCCACTTCCTCCCAGGCCTTCTCGAAGGCCTTGAGGAATTCGGGGGTCCAGGTCACGAGCTGGACGCCCTTGCTCGTAAGCTCGGCAAGCGCCTTGGGCTGCAGGGACTCGCCGAGGCTCATGCCGCGCAGAACGGTCTGGTCGCAGGCCGCTTCGATGACCTGCTTCTGATGCGGGGAGAAGGAGTCCCACTTCGCCTTGTTGATGATGAGGTCACCCACCGTCGCCTGCTGATGCCAGCCCGGGAAGTAGTAGAACTTCGCAACCTGGTGGAAGCCGAGGCTGAGGTCCATCACCGGCATGGAAAACTCGGTGGCGTCGATCGTGCCGAGCTGCAGCGCCTGGAAGATTTCGCCGGCCTGCAGGAGCTGGGTCGACACGCCGAGCTTCTGCATGACGTTGGCGCCAAGACCGAAGAAGCGCATCTTCAGGCCCTTGAGATCCTCCAGCGTCTTGATTTCCTTGCGGAACCAGCCGGAGGCCTCGGGCGGGATCAAATGGCACATCACCGAGTGGATGTTGTACTTGGCGTAGAGGTCCTGCATCATCTTCTCGCCGCCGCCCTGCTTCATCCAGGCGAGGTATTCACCAAGGCCCGGCCCGAAGGGCACGGTCGAAAAGACGGCGAAGGCGATGTCCTTGCCGGTCCAGTAACCAGGCGTCGCCCACGCCATGTCGAGCGCCCCTGACGCGACCGAATCGAAGGCCTGACCCGGCGGCACGAGAGCGCCGGGCTCGAAGAACTTGATGTCGATCGAGCCGTTGGACAGCTTGCGAATCTGGTCCACGGTGTAGTTGGCGTTCGGTCCAAGCAACGCCAGCGTCGATGCAAAGTTGGATTGCATCTGAACGCGAACCTTCTTGTCCTGGGCCGACGCCGATCCTGCCCCAAACGCGATCGCCGCCGCGAAAGCCGTTGCCGCCAACTTTGAAATTGCACGCATCCTAAACCCTCCCAATGCTCACGAAGCACGCGAGGGACGCCGTGGCGTACGCTGTACTACTCTTTACTGGTGGTTATCGCCCCCGTCCCATCGCCCTGTCTCAGAACGGTTGTGCCGCTCCGCTCTTTCAGCCAGCCGCCATTCGCGGCCGGTTGTTTCACGCGGCGAACTCTAAGGGCGAGGAACGAAATGTCAAACACAGCAACGGTGAGAGGTCACGACGCGAACCCCTGTCGCGGTGAATCAGGAGATCCGCCAGCGCAATGGCCGGGCGAGTTACTGATGGTGCTTTCGCCGACGACTTTGGTCAGGAAATCGCCTAGGATTACTTGACGATCTCCTCGCGGATTCCCGGGCAATCTCGGCACGCGGTCTGAGGGCGGGTGACGTCGAGCAGGCAGCGACGCAGCCAGAATGCATAGGGACTGCGCGCGCATCGGTCGAGCGTTTTGCGACGTGCCACATCTCAAGGCGTCGAGGCGGCTTTCCGTAACCAGCTAGTCTGGCGACCCGTCTTTCGCCGTTTGGCCTATGACAAGGCAATGCGGCTCGCCTAGCCAACCAGTCCATCCCCTGAAATCCCCTGCAGCAAGGGTGTTCAACCCTAAGCCAGCTACGATATGCGGCTGTTCGCCGAGGCGACCTTCGCCCAGACGGTCGAGAAGCTGCGCCAGATGCCGCAGCGGCGCGACCGTTCGCTCGACGCCCTGATCCGTCGTCTCGAGGGCCACCTGATCTATCTGGCCGCCTATCTCGATCGGGTCGGCCACGGGGGCCGGTGCCCGCCGTACCGATCTATCTCCTGGTCGCTCTCGGTGCATCCTTCGAGCTACCTGTCCTGGTTATCCAGGGACGGTCCCGATCCGACCTTCATCGGCCGCGTGGTGCGCGCTCGACCGCTCGGGCCATGGCGGGGATGCCACTCTCTTCAAGGCCTGCCTCGATGAGGCGCTCGACCCTGCGGGTGCAGCGGACGCTCTCGGGCAGGAACGCTGGAAGCTGGCAGCGGCACCCGAGTTCTGCATCGACAGGGCGATCGAGCAGGTCGATGGCCGCGTCGTCGCCGCGCGGCGCGGCTCAGTGGCGCCCGCCAGGCTCCGTTGACCGGGCGAGCGCCTCGTCGCCGGCGACCCATTGGCCGTTCATCGTGCAGGCGGGCAGGGCGAGCCGGATCAGCGACTCGGCGTGCGCCTCGGGCGGCGTCTGCTGTGCCTCGTCCTCGCCGGGAAAGGCCTGGCCGCGCATCGCCGTGCGCATCGGCCCGGGGTTGAACAGGTTGACGCGCACCGGCGTGTGCGCGACCTCGGCGGCATAGATGCCGGCCAGCATGTCGAGCGCGGCCTTGCTGGCGGCGTAGGCGCCCCAGTAGGGCACGGCGCGCCGCGAGATGCCGGACGTCACGAAGATGGCGCGCCCGGCGTCTGAGAGGCGCAGCAGCGGGTCGAGCGAGCGGATCAGGCGCCAGTTGGCCGTGAGATTGACCGCGAGCACCTGGTCGAAGGTCTGCGGCTCGATATGGCCGAGCGGCGACAGGGTGCCGAGAATGGCGGCATTGCCGAGCAGCACGTCGAGGCGGCCGAAGCGCTCGTGCAGCGCGGCGCCCAGGCGATCGATGCCCGGCCCGTCGGTCACGTCGAGCGGCACCAGCGTCGCCGAGCCGCCGGCTTCCTTGATCCTGTCGTCCACCGCCTCGAGCCCGCCGACGGTCCGCGCCACCAGGACGCAGTGCGCGCCTTCGGCGGCATAGGCCAGCGCGGCGGCGGCGCCGAGGCCGCGCGAGGCGCCCGTGATCAGGGCGATGCGACCGGCCAGGCGGCCGGCATTGCCGGTGGACATTCGCCGGCCTCAGGCCGATTCGACGAGGAGGGAGAGCTGGCGATCCTCGACGCCCAGCACGTCGTCGAGCGCGATCGGGTAGTCGCCGGTGAAGCAGGCGTCGCAGAAGGTCGGGTTGGCGCGATCGCGTCCGGGCAGGCCCATCGCCTTGTAGAGGCCATCGATCGACAGGAAGGCCAGCGAATCGACGCCGATGAACTTCGCCATGCCGGCGACGTCGTAGCGCGAGGCGAGCAGCTTCTCGCGCTCCGGCGTGTCGATGCCGTAGAAGCACGGATCGGTGGTCGGCGGCGCGGCGACGCGCATGTGCACCTCGCGGGCGCCGGCATTGCGCACCATCTCGACGATCTTCATCGACGTCGTGCCGCGCACGATCGAATCGTCGACCAGGATCACGCGCTTGCCCTCGATGTGGGCGCGGTTGGCGTTGTGCTTCAGGCGCACGCCGAGATGGCGGATGTGATCGGCGGGCTCGATGAAGGTGCGCCCGACATAGTGATTGCGGATGATGCCGAGCTCGAAGGGCAGGCCCGACTGGCGGGCGTAGCCGATCGCTGCCGGTACTCCCGAATCGGGCACCGGCACGACCACGTCGGCCGCCACCGGGCTCTCCCTGGCCAGCTCCATGCCGATGCGCTTGCGGGCGTCGTAGACGCCGATCCCCTCGACGCGCGAATCCGGCCGCGCGAAATAGATGTGCTCGAAGACGCAGAAGCGCCGCTTCTCCTTGGCGAACGGCTTGATCGAGCGCACCCCGGTGCCGTCGACGATGACGATCTCGCCCGGCTCGACGTCGCGCACGAAGCGGGCGCCGAGAATGTCGAGGGCGCAGGTCTCCGAGGTCAGGATCCAGGCATCGTCCAGGCGGCCGACCACCAGCGGACGGACGCCCATCGGGTCGCGCACGCCGAGCAGCGCCTCGTTGGTGAGCAGCAGCAGGGAATAGGCGCCCTTGACCCGTCCGAGGGCGTCGATCAGCCGGTCCACCACGGTCGAGTAGTTCGAGCGCGCGATCAGGTGATTGATGACCTCGGTGTCGGTGGTCGACTGGAACAGGCAACCCATCCGCACCAGCTCCTTGCGCAGCAGGTAGGCGTTGGTGAGGTTGCCGTTGTGGGCCAGCGCCAGGCCGCCGAAGTCGAAATCGGCGAAGATCGGCTGGATGTTGCGGTCCGAGGAGCCGCCGGTCGTGGCATATCGGTTGTGGCCGATCGCCGCGTAGCCCTTCAGCTTGGCGATCGTCGACTGGTCGCCGAAGATGTCGCCGACCAGGCCGGCGGCGCGGTGATTGTGGAAATGCCGGCCGTCGAAGGTGACGATCCCGGAGGCTTCCTGGCCGCGATGCTGCAGGGCATGCAGGCCGAGCGCGGTATGGGCGGCGGCATCGGACGTCCCGAAGATGCCGAACAACGCGCACTCCTCGTGAAACTTGTCGAGGTCGTGGTCTAGGCGTTGGGGGACACTGGACACGGCGGGGTTATAACTGGTGTCCGCCCTCTGCGCCATCAAGGATCCGCGCCATCAAGGATAAGTCACTGCGGCTTGGCTTCCTTCTCCTTCGGCTCGGTATCGGCGGGCGCCGCCGGCGAAGGCGGGGAGACCAGGCCTTCGCCCCGGCCCTGGAGGCGGGTCCGGAAGCCGGGCGGCAGGTACGGCTCGATGAAGCCGGCCATTTCCTTGATCATCGGGAACGTGGCGCCGCCCTCGACCGCCGGCGGCAACTGGCGCGGCCCGAGATAGCCGTAGAACAGAAAGGCCGCCCCGAGGGCTGCCCAGGCGCACAGCACGCCGAAGCCGGCGCCCAGGATGCGGTCGGGCCGGCCCAGCGGGCTCGCCCGGATGGCCCGGGACAGGGCGTTGGTGGCCATGACCAGGACGATCAGCGCGCCCACGAAGACCACCAGCATGGAGATGAAATAGGCCAGCTCCGTGCTGCCGACGAGCTTCTCGATCTCCGGCTGGACCAGCTTGGCGTAGTTGAGGGCGACCCAGCCCGAGGCGATCCAGGAGGCGATGAACAGCACGGAATGGGCGAAGCCGCTCGACATGCCGATGAGGGCGCCAAAGACGGCGACGGCCGCGACGGCGACGTCGAAAACGGTGATCCCTAGCTGCTCCATCGTCTCCATACGCTCCGAGGCCTAGTTGCGCCGCCGATCCGACGAGCCTTCGCGTTCCGGGCGCCTGGAGCGCCGGTCGGCCGGTTGGAAACGCGCCACAAGGTCCGATAGATGGTCGATTTCGTCAATGGCGATGCCTTCCGGCGCGCGCGGCGCGGCCCCGCTGCCGCCTCGCGCGCGCGGCACCAGGGCGCTGCGGAAACCGAGCTTGGCGGCTTCGCGCAGGCGCGCCTCGCGCTGGCCGACCGGCCGGACCTCGCCGCCCAGGCCGATCTCGCCGAACACGACCATGTCGGCCGGCACGGGCTCGTCGGCGAGCGAGGACACTACCGACGCGGCGACCGCGAGATCGGCGGCCGGCTCGCTGATCCGCAGTCCCCCTGCGACGTTGAGGTAGACGTCGTTCGCCCCGACGGCAGCCCCGCAGCGCGCCTCCAGGACGGCCAGCACCATGGCCAGCCGGTTGGAATCCCAGCCGACCACGGCATGGCGCGGCGTGCCGAAAGAGGAGGGGGCGACCAGCGCCTGGATCTCGACCAGCAGCGGACGGGTTCCCTCGATGCCGGCGAACACGCAGGCGCCGGAGACCTGGCCGCGCCGCTCGCCGAGGAACAGGGCCGACGGGTTGGCGACGTCGGCGAGGCCGCGATCGGACATCTCGAACACGCCGATCTCGTCGGTCGGGCCGAAGCGGTTCTTGACCGTGCGCAGGATGCGGAACTGGTGGCCGCGCTCGCCCTCGAAGTAGAGAACCGTGTCGACCATGTGCTCGAGCACGCGCGGGCCGGCGATGGCGCCGTCCTTGGTGACGTGGCCGACCAGCAGGATGGCGATGCCGCGGCGCTTGGCGAGCTCGACCAGCGCCTGCGCCGAGGCGCGTACCTGGGTGACCGTGCCGGGCGTGCTCTCGACCGTGTCGAGCCACATGGTCTGGATCGAATCGATGACCGCGACCTTGGGCGCATCCGGCCGCTCGAGGGAGGCCACGATGTCGCGTACCGAGGTGGCGGCGGTGAGCTGGACGGGGGCATCGCTGACGCCCAGCCGCTCGCCACGCAGGCGCACCTGGTCGAGCGCCTCCTCGCCGGAGATGTAGGCGCAGGCGGTATGCTGGCGCGCCAGGGCGGCCGCGACCTGCAGCAGCAGGGTCGACTTGCCGATGCCGGGATCGCCGCCGATCAGCAGCGCCGAGCCGACCACCAGGCCGCCGCCGCACACCCGGTCGAACTCGGCGATGCCGCTGCGGTAGCGCGGCGGCTGCGGCGTCGAGCCCTTGAGGCTCGCGAACTCGAGCAGCCGTCCCCTGTTGCGCCCCGGGCCGCCGCGCGCCAGCCCGCCGCCGGCGGGCCCGGGCGGGGCCGCCGCTTCCTCGGCGATGGTGTTCCACTCGCCGCACGATTCGCAGCGCCCGCTCCACCGGCTGGTGATCGAGCCGCACGACTGGCAGGCGAAGCGCTTGAGCGGGCGGGCCATCAGAGCAACGCCTGCGCCATCTCCTCCCCCGTCACCGGGGGAGGTGCCCCGTCATACGGGGCGGAGGGGGAAGGCCGCAGACGAGATCGCTCTGATCCCGACGTCGGAATCGGCATCATCTCGTGTGAGGCCTTCCCCCTCCGCCCCCTTCGGGGGCACCTCCCCCGAAAGACGGGGGAGGGATATGAAAGAGGCACTTTCACCTTCCCCATTCTCACAGCTTCCGGACCTGCATCTGGATCGGTCCTTCGGCGCGGCCGTGGATGAACTGGTCGACGCGCGGGTCGCCCGACCGGTCGATCTCGCCGACCGGGCCCTGCCAGATCAGGCGGCCCTCGTGCAGCATGGCGATACGATGGCCGATCTTGCGGGCCGACGCCATGTCGTGGGTGATCGAGACGGCGGTCGCCCCGAGATCGCTGACGCATTTCACGATCAGGTCGTTGATCACGTCGGCCATGATCGGGTCGAGGCCGGTGGTCGGCTCGTCGAAGAAGATGATGTCGGGCTCGCGCGCGATGGCGCGCGCCAAGGCGACGCGCTTCTGCATGCCGCCGCTCAGCTCGGACGGGAACAGCTCGCCGATCTCGGGGCCGAGGCCGACGGCGCCCAGCTTGGCCAGCGCTACCTCGCGCGCCTTGGCCGGCGCCATGCCGTCGCTCTGGATCGGCCCGAAGGCGACATTCTCCCAGACGCGCAACGAGTCGAACAGCGCGCCGCCCTGGAACAGCATGCCGAACTTGCGCATGACCCGCTCGCGCTCGCGGCTGGCCAGCGTCGTGGTTTCCTCGCTGTCGACCTGGATCGAGCCGGAATCGGGCTGCATGAGGCCCAGGATGCATTTCAGCAGCACCGACTTGCCGGTGCCCGACCCGCCGATTACCACGACGGACTCGCGCGGCGCGACCGAAAGGTCGATGCCCTGCAGCACCTTCTTCGGGCCGAACGACTTGGTGACGCCGCGCAGCAGGATTTTGGCGGGGTCGGTCACAGCGCGAAGAACGCTTCGGTGATGAAGTAGTTGAAGGTCAGGATCAGGATCGAGGCCGAGACCACCGCATTCGTCGTCGCCATGCCGACGCCCTGCGCGCCGCCGCGCGAGGTGTAGCCGTGGTAGCAGCCCATCAGGGTGATCAGGAAGCCGAACACCGCGGCCTTGACGAGGCCGGAGAAGACGTCCTGGAACTCGAGGAAGTCCATCGTGTTGCGCAGATAGGCGACGTCGTTGAAGTCGAGCTTGTAGACGCCGACCAGGAAGCCGCCGAGCACGCCGATGATGTCGGCGATCAGCACCAGGATGGGCAGGGTGACGATGCCGGCGATCAGGCGCGGCACCACGAGATAGCGGAACGGGTCGGTCGACAGGGTGGTGAGCGCGTCGATCTGCTCGGTGACCCGCATGGTGCCGATCTCGGCCGCCATCGCCGCGCCGACCCGGCCCGCCACCATCAGCCCGGCTAGCACCGGGCCGAGCTCGCGGGTCAGCGACACCACGACCACGTTGGGGATGGCGCTCTCGGCCGAGAAGCGGGCGAACCCGGTGTAGCTCTGCAGGGCCAGCACCATGCCGGTGAAGATCGCCGTCAGGCCGACCACGGGGAGCGAGTAGTAGCCGATCTCCATGATCTGGCGGGCGATCTGCCGGCCGTACCACGGCGGCCGAAGGCCCTGGCGGACGGCATGGAAGGCGAAGGCGGAGACGGCACCGATCGCCGTCAGGAAAGCGAGCGTCATGCGCCCGAGCATGGTCACGATCGGCAGGGTCACGAGGCAGTCTCCGGGCGATCGACATAAAGGCGGGCATAGCGCCGTCCGAGGGCGGTCATCACCTCGTAGGCGTTGGTGCGGGCATGGTCGGCGAGATCCTCCGCCGTCACGTTGCGGCCCAGCACCTCGACCGTCGCCCCGAGCTGGCTTTCGCTCTCGGGGACGTCGGTCACGTCGATCGTCACCAGGTCCATCGAGATGCGCCCGATCACCGGCACGCGATGCCCGGCGAGATAGACGTGCGTTCGATTGATGAGCGTGCGGAAGTAGCCGTCGGCATATCCGAGGGCGATCGTGGCGATGCGACTCGGCCGGGCGGACCGCCACGCCCCGCCGTATCCAACGGTCTGAAGAGCGTCGATCCGGCGGATCTGCAGGATGCGCGCGTGCAGCGCCACGACCGGCAGCATGGGATTGGCTTCTCCGGGCAGGGGATTGATGCCGTAGAGCGCCGCGCCGGGCCGCAACAGGTCGAAATGGTAGTCCGGCCCGAGGAAGATGCCCGAGGAGTTGGCGAGCGACGCCGGCGCCCCGGGCATGGTGCGCAGGAAATTGCGGAAGCGCGACAGCTGCTCGCCGTTAACCGGGTTGGCCTGCTCCTCCGACGCCACGAGATGGCTCATCAGCAGCGCCAGGCGCAGGCCGCGCAGGCGGCCGCGCTCGTTGGCGAGGGCCTGCGCCTCGTCCGGCGAGAAGCCCAGGCGATGCATGCCGGTGTCGATGTGGATGATCGCATCGAGCGGCCGGCTGAAGCGCTGCGCGGCGGCGCGCCAGGCATTGAGCTGGCCGAGATGGTTGAGCGCGGGCGTCAGCCGGTGCTCGACGAAGTCGCCGTCGGTGCCGGGCAGCAGGCCGTTAAGGACGCAGATCGGATGATCGGGCACGACGGCGCGCAACGCGATGCCCTCGTCGAGGTGGGCGACGAAGAACTGCCGGCAGCCCTCCGCCGCCAGGCGCGGCCCGACAATCGCGGCGCCGGTGCCGTAGGCGTCGGCCTTCAGCACCGCGGCACAATCGATCGGCCTGCCGTCGGCGCGGCCGGCGTCGCGCAGGCCGCGCCAGTTGGCCGCTATCGCGCCGAGGTCGATCGTCAGGATCGCGCCGGCCCGCCGCGCGGCGTTATCGTCCGGGGCAGACATCCTGCGGGCCTAGAACGCCGGCCCGTGCGGCCGCTCCTCGTCGGCCGGCAGGTTGTCGAACTTGGTGATCGCGCCTTCGAACGCCAGCCGCACGATGCCGGTCGGTCCATGGCGCTGCTTGGCCACGATCACCTCGGCCTTGCCATAGGTTTGCTCGCAGCGCTGCTTCCAGGCATCGTGGCGCTCGTTGAAGCGCTGGTCGCTCTCCTCGGCCCGCCGTGTCGGCTCGGAGCGCGTCAGGTAATACTCCTCGCGATAGACGAACATGACGACGTCGGCGTCCTGCTCGATCGACCCCGATTCGCGCAGGTCGGAGAGCTGGGGCCGCTTGTCCTCGCGCTGCTCGACGGCGCGGCTGAGCTGCGACAGGGCCAGCACCGGCACGTCGAGCTCCTTGGCCAGGGTCTTCAGCCCGCGCGTGATCTCGGAAATCTCCTGGACGCGGTTCTCCTGGCGCGAGCGGCCAGATGGGTTGAGGAGCTGCAGGTAGTCGACCACCAGCAGGCCGAGCCCGCGCGTCCGCTTGAGACGGCGCGCCCGGGTGCGCAGGGCGGCGATCGTCAGGGCAGGGGTGTCGTCGATGTAGAGGTTGAGATGCTCGAGCTGCTGGCTGACGGCCAGGACCTTGTCGAAATCGCTGCTGATCAGCTCGCCCTTGCGGATCTTCTCCGACGAGATCTCGGCCTGCTCGGAGAGGATGCGGTTGGCGAGCTGCTCGGCCGACATCTCGAGCGAGAAGAAGCCGACCACCGCCCCGTCGACCGCCACCGGCCTGCCGTCCGGTCCATGCTCCTCGCGGTAGGCCTTGACGGCGTTGAACGCCATGTTGGTGGCGAGCGCGGTCTTTCCCATCGACGGCCGGCCGGCGAGGATGATGAGATCCGACTTGTGCAGGCCCCCGAGCAGCTGGTCGAGCTGGAAAAGGCCGGTCGCCACCCCGGTGAGCTGGCCGGCGCGGCTGTAGGCGGCCTCGGCGGCGACCATGGCCTCGGTGAGCGCCGCCCGGAACGGCTTGAAGCCGCCTTCGGTCTGGCCAACGCTCGCGAGGTCGTAGAGCTTTTTCTCGGCGACCTCGATCTGCTCCAGCGCGGTCGCCTCGAGCGTCGGCTTGAAAGCGCCGTTGACCACGTCCTCGCCGAGCGTGATCAGCTGGCGCAGGAGAAACAGGTCGTGGACCATGCGGCCGAAATCGCCGGCATCGATGACGTGGACCGACGCCGCGGCGAGGCCGGCCAGGTAGGCCGCGCCGCCGGCCTCCTTCATGGTCTCGTCGCTCTCGACATAGGTCTTGAGGGTGACGGCGCTCACGATCTGGCCGCGCTCGATCAGGCGGGCCAGCGAATCGAACAGCTTGCCGTGCAATGGATCGGCGAAGTGCTCGCCCTTGAGGAACTCGGCCACCCGGTGATAGGCGGCATTGTTCACCAGGATGGCGCCGAGCAGCGCCTGCTCGGCCTCGAAATTGTGAGGAGGCTCGCGCAGGCGGATATCTTCCGTGCCCGGCAGGCGCGTGACGTTGGACGTTTTGTTCATGGGCTCCATGTCAGAGCCTTTGTTAGAGACGAGAGGGGTCGCACACCACCGCTAAGGCGGGGTGGGGACAGAATAGCCTGAAAGAGGGGGACAACCCCAGCCCGATCATTCAGGCGCGTGCCTTGCTCCGGACCGCCCAGGTTCGATGAAGTGTCCCCTCGTCACTGGCACCCCATTAGCGGCAACTCCAGCCTCGCGCATGATTCATCCTCCTTGATGCCGCGCAGTCGCCGACGACGTATCTCCCGCCACTCTTTGCCAAGCTGGGCGAGATTTGCATGACGTCGACCCAGGGCCCTCGCTCCCGTGCCGCTCGCTTGCGAGCGCCTTCGAAGAATCCGCCTGAAAACTTGCGCCATTTGCGTCACATCGTCATTAGCCTTTGAAAACAAGACCTTGGCCGTGACGCAACGGAGAGAGGTTGCGTCACAATGTTGGTTTGCGTCACTGACGGCGATCACGGTCATATCCCTCGGTTCGCCCCCGATTTTCCTGTACGCGCCATCATGCCACTCGGACGCGCACAGGCCGGCACGCCGACTTGGGCCGCGCTTGCCGCCACGAGCCCGTGCAATCGATTGCACGCCCCACTTCCCGGCGCGCACTTTCAGCATTGCGTCGGTGCCGGTGATCATGGCCGCATCTTTCGGTTCGCACCCAGTCTCTCCATACGCCCTATCACGACACCTGGTGGGCGAGCAGCCTGGCAGGCCGAACTGGATCGGGTTTGCGGCCACCAGCCCGTGCAATTGGCCAGTGCAATCGGCCAGTGCAATCGGCTCGTGCACTCAGATCACCAACCGAATCACGAGCAGCAGCTGAAGATCTGCGATCGAACGGGCATTTGCCGGCCACCTCGGATGTCTTGGTTTCCTTGCAGACACCGATGCGGTCGTCGTCATTCGCGGGCGAGCCACCTTGATGCCGCGCACAGCGGCTCGCAGGTCGCGGCCGGAAGCCGGCCCCGTTCTGAGGAGGCTCAGTGCCCGGCCATGGCGCGGCCGATGGCGCCGACGTCGACCTGGGCGGAGTCGGTCTGCAGGGCGAGCTTGCCGTCGAACATGACGACGATTCGATCGGAAAGCTGCAGGACCTCGTCGAGATCCTCGCTGACCAGCAGGATTGCCGCGCCACGGTTGCGCGCCTGCACGATACGGGTGCGGATCTCGGCGGCGGCGGCGAAATCGAGGCCGAAGCAGGGGTTGGCGACGATCAGCAGGTCGCCCTCGCTCGACAGCTCGCGCGCCAGCACGGCGCGCTGCACGTTGCCGCCCGACAGCGCCTTGATCGGTGCGTCGGGGCCGGGCGTCTTCACGCGATAGGCTTCGATGAGCCCGCGTGCGATCTCGCGCATCGGCAGGCGCCTGAGTCGCACGCCGTCGGGCGAAGCGGGCGGCTGGTCGAACGAGCGCAGGGCCATGTTCTCGGCCACCGTCATGTCGGCCACGCAGGCGTTGCGCAGCGGCTCCTCGGGCAGGCAGGCGATCTTGTGGCGGACCATCTCGGGCCGGATCGCCGTGTAGGGCTCGCCGTGCACCAGCATGCGGCCGGCCTGGGCCTGGCGCTGGCCGGCCAAGGTCTCGACCAGCTCGCGCTGGCCGTTGCCCGAGACGCCGGCCACGCCAACGATCTCGCCGGCCCGCACCTCCAGCGCCATGTCCTCGACCGCGAGCTGGCCGACATGGTCGGCCACGCTCAGGCCCTCGAGGCGCAGCACCGGCTTGCCGGGCGGGCGCACCTCGCGCTCGACGACGACGCGGTTTTCGCGCCGGCCGACCATCATCTCGGCCATCATGTCGTTGTCCAGTTCCGAGGTCGGCCGGGTGCCGACCAGCTGGCCGCGGCGGAGCACCGTCACCGTGTCGCAGAAGGCATTCACCTCCCGGAACTTGTGGGTGATGGTGATGATCGTGAGCTCGCCGTCCCGCGTGAGCTTCTTCAGGGTCGACAGAACCTCGTCGGCCTCGTCGGGCGTAAGCACCGATGTCGGCTCGTCGAGGATCAGCAGGTTCCGCTTGAGATAGAGTTGGCGCAGAATCTCTGCCTTCTGCTTCTGGCCGGCAGCAAGATCGGCGACCGGCGTGTCGAGCGGCACGGAGAAGGGCGTTGTCGAGAAATAGTCGGCCAGCACTCGCCGCTCGCTCGCCCAATCGATCACCGGCGGCAGCTTGCCGCGCGACAGCACGAAGTTCTCCAGCACGGTCATGTTCGGCACCAGCGTGAAGTGCTGGTAGACCATGCCCAGACCCAGCTCGTGCGCCTGTTTCGGGTGGGCGATCTCGACCTCGCGGCCGTTGAGCAGGATCTGGCCCTGGTCGGCCGCGTAGTAGCCCATGGCGCACTTGACCAGCGTGCTCTTGCCGGCGCCGTTCTCGCCCAGTAGCGCATGGAAAGCCCCGGCGTTGATCCGGACCGAGACGTTGTCGAGCGCGGCCAGCGCGCCGAAGCGCTTGGAGAAGCCGACCAGCTCGAGCGACGGCGCGCCGCGGTGCTCGGGGAAGGGAACGGTGCCGATCACGCTCATGCGCTGGCCCTCAGGCGACCGCGTCGATTACCGCGGTGGAATTGGCAACCGCGCCGAACACGCCGCCCTGCATCTCGACCATCTTGAGAGCGGCAAGATGGTTGCCCCTGTCGGTGGCGCCGGTGCAATCCTCGAGGATCAGGCACTCGAAGCCGCGGTCGTTGGCCTCGCGCATGGTGGTGTGGACGCAAACGTCGGTGGTGATGCCGGTCAGCACCAGGTTGGCGATGCCGCGCGTTCGCAGCATCAGCTCGAGGTCGGTGGCGCAGAACGAGCCCTTGCCCGGCTTGTCGATCACCGGCTCGCCCGGCATCGGGGCGAGCTCGGGGATGATCTCCCAGCCCGGCTCGCCCCGCACCAGGATGCGGCCGCACGGGCCGGGATCGCCGATGCCGGCGCCGATCTGGCGCGAGCGCCAGCGCTTGTTGGCGGGCAGGTCGGCGAGGTCGGGGCGATGGCCCTCGCGCGTATGGAAGACATGCCAGCCGGCCTTGCGGACGGCGGCGAGCAGGGTCTTTATCGGCTCGATCGGCGCGCGGGTGAGCGACAGGTCGTAGCCCATCTTGTCGACATAGCCGCCGACGCCGCAGAAATCGGTCTGCATGTCGATGATGATCAGAGCGGAGTTGTCGGGCCGCAGGTCGCCGTTCCACGGCCAGGCGTAGGGATGCGATTTGACGTAACGGGTCACTGGGGGCTCCTCGCGGCACAGGAAATGTGCACGCCACTCACAGGCGCTGACTTTTCGCCTCTCCTCCCCAGCTTCGCTGCCAGGGAGCGGACACTTCTCATGTTCCTCTCCGCCCGCGTAGCGGGGGGAGAGGCTAGGAGAGGTGGGTCATGGGTCGTTGCCCGAGAGGTGATCAATCGCAATCCGATTGGCAGACGCTGATAGCGTGGCGACGACCCACCTCTCCTCCCCCACGCTTCGCGCGGGGCCCCTTCCTCTCCCCCCGCTACGCGGGCGGAGAGGACTCGATGAGCGACCTGCGGCGACGCGCCGGGAATCACTTGACCGCTCCCAGTTCGCCCGGCGCGCCGCGCAGGCTGCGGGCGGGCGAGCAGGTGGCGATCATCAGGGCGAGCGTCAGCACGTAGGGCGCGGCGCTGAACAGGTAGTAGCCCTGGGTCACGCCGATCGACTGCAGCGCCGGGCTGATGGCGCCGGCGGCGCCGAACAGCAGGGATGCCCACAGGCAGCGGATCGGATCCCAGCGGGCGAAGATGACCAGGGCCACGGCCATCAGGCCCTGGCCGCTCGACAGGCCCTCGTTCCAGCTCCCCGGATAGTAAAGAGACAGGAAGGCGCCGCCGACTCCGGCGAAGGCGCCGCCGACCGAGGTCGCGATCAGCCGCACCCGGCCGACCGAGGCGCCGATGGCGAGCGCGGCGTCGACGCTCTCGCCGGCGAGGCGGACGATCAGGCCCCAGCGCGTGTTGCGAAGCGCCCACGCCAGGGCGAAGGCCAGGATGACGCCGAGGACGAACAGGTAGTTGACCTGCAGCGCCTGGCGGACCTGCGGGATGTCGCTCCACCAGCCGAGGTCGATGGCGCCGAGGTTGGGCGCCTTGGGCTGGATGAAGGGCTTGCCGAGGAAGAAGGCGAGGCCGGTGGCGAACAGCATCAGGCCGATGCCGGTGGCGATGTCGTTGACCCGCGGCAGCTGGCAGATCGCGGCATGGAGCGCGCCCAGCAGCAGGCCGACCCCGGCGGCGACGAGCACGCCGAGCCACGGCGAGTCGGTTCCCAGCGCCACGCCGTAGGCGCTCATGGCGCCCATCACCAAGGTGCCCTCGAGACCGAGATTGATGCGTCCGGAACGCTCGGTGAGGCACTCGCCGATGCTCACGAACAGGAAGGGCGTGCTGACGCGGATGGCGCCGGCCAGCATGGCCAGCGGCACGCCCCACAGACCGAGCCCGTCATCCGACATCGTCAGCTCTCGCGGCTGCGCGGCAGCAGCCGGCCATAGAGCGTCTCGCTCGCCAGGATGGCGACGAAGATGATCCCCTGCAGGACGACGACGGCGGCGTCCGGCAGGTCGAGCCGGCGCTGCAGCAGGCCGCCGCTGGCAGCGATCCCGCCCAGCAGGATGGCGACAGGGATGATCGCCAGCGGATTGTGCCGGGCGAGGAAGGATACGAGGATGCCGGCGTAGCCGTAGCCGACCGCGAGCGAGGCGTTGGCGCGACCGAGCACGGCGGCAACCTCGACGGTGCCGGCGATGCCCGCCGCCGCACCGCCGACGCCGCAGGCCAGCAGCACGTAGCGGCCGACATCGAGGCCCATCATGCGGGCGGTCTTGGCGTTGCCGCCGATCACGTCCATGGCGAAGCCCCAGGTCGTGAAGCGCAGGAAGACCCAGACCAGCAGGCAGGCGATGATGCCGAATACCAGGCCCCAATGGACGTCCATGCCGGGAATGGTGCCGATCATGTTGGCGTCGCCGATCGCCGCGGTGGACGGCTTGTTGAGGCTTTGCGGATCGCGCAGCGGGCCCTCGACGAAGTGGTTCATCAGGGCGATCGCGATGTAGGTCAGCAGCAGGCTCGCGATCGTCTCATTGACGCCGCGCCACTGGCGCAATGCCCCGGCGAGCGCGACCCACAGCCCGCCCACCGCCATGCCGGCGGCGATCATGCCGACCTGCACGACGAGGGGCGGCGCGCCGGCCAGAGCCACGCCCATCGCCGCGCCGGCCAGGCCGCCCAGGACCACGGCACCCTCGTTGCCGATGATCACCAGCCCGAGCCGGGCCGGCAGCGCGGTGCACAGGGCGGCGAGGATCAGCGGCGCCGCCCGCGAGAGCGTGTTCTGCCACGAGAACCACGTGCCGAAGGCACCCTGGTACATCAGGGCGAACGCCTCCAGAGGATCGACGCGGGCGTAGACTGCCAGCAGCAGGCCGAACAGGAAGGCCGATGCCAGCAACGCCAGCATCGGCACGGCGATGCGCTCGAGGGCCTGCCCCATGGCCGCCTGGTGTTCCCTGACGGACGGCTTACGACGTCGAGCCGACGACGCCTTCGATGAGGTAGTTCATGCTTTCCAGCTTGGGCTCGGTCTGGCCGTAGGCGGTGCCGGCAGGGACCACCGTGTTGCCCTTGTTGTCTTTCAGGCCGTCCTTGAAGATCGCGAACTTGCCGGTGAGCATCTCGGCCTTCACGGCGTCGGCCTTGGTGCGCGCCTCGACCGACACGGCCGGGCCGTAGGCGGAGGGGCGGACGAAACCGGCCGCGAGGCCGCCGCGCACGAAGTTGCCGGGCGCCTGGCCCTTCTTCATCGCCTCGACGAAGTCGGTGTAGACCTTCTCCCAGTTCCACTCGGCGCCTGTCAGGTAGCCCTTGGGCGCGAGCTTGGACTGGTTGCAGTGATAGCCGCAGGTGAAGATGCCGGCGCGCTCCGCCGTCTCGATCACGACCTTGGGCGAATCGACGTGGCAGGTCACGACGTCGACGCCCTGGGCGATCATGCTGTTGGTCGCCTCGGCCTCCTTGACCGGCATCGCCCAGTCGCCGGTGAAGATGACCTGGGTGGTGATCTTCGGGTTGACCGACTTGGCGCCGAGCGTGAAGGCGTTGATGTTGCGCAGCACCTGCGGGATCGGCTTGGCGGCGACGAAGCCCAGCTTGCCGCTCTTGGTGGTGGAGCCGGCGGCGATGCCGTTGAGATATTGGCACTCGTCGATGTAGCCGAAATAGCTGCCGGTGTTCTTCGGGTTCTTGCCCTCCTGCCACAGGCCGCCGCAATGGCGGAACTGCACGGCCGGGAACTTCGCCGCCTCCTTAAGCATGTGCGGGTCGAAGTAGCCGAACGAGGTCGGGAACATCAGCGTCGCGCCGTCGAGGTTGATCATGCTCTGCATCGACTTCTCGACCGCGACCGTCTCCGGCACCTTCTCTTCCTCGACGACCTTGACGCCGGGCATCTTCTTCAGGATGGCGGCCGCCTCGGCGTGCGCCTGGTTGTAGCCGTAGTCGTCGCGCGGCCCGACATAGATGAAACCGACGACCAGCGGCTTCTGCGCGTGAGCCGTGCCGGCGAGGCCGATGACGGCCGCGCCCGAGGCTCCGGCCAGAAGGCCGCGGCGGCCGATCCTGAACGTGTCGCTCATTGCTTTCCCCCTGCTGCTGTCTTCGGCCAGTGGCGGCCCGCAGGGCAGGGAGCAACCAACATGCCATCGGCCTGCTGGCAGGGGGCAGCGCCCGGAATCGACGTCGAATCGCGGAAAATGCAGGGCGTCGCGCGAGCGCCGCGCGGTTGCCCGTGGACGGACGAGCCGAGGAGTTGGGCAGGAATTGTATGCAATACTGGCAGGTTGCATTCCGTTTGGGCATCGTGTGGGCCGTGCACGGGATTGGCATTCAAATTGTATGCAGCGACTGCGTCGACGAGGCGGATGGAGCATGCAGGCGGACAATCCCACTCGCGCCGAGAAGCTCGCCACGGCGATCGCGGACGGCATCCTGGACGGCACGCTGAAGCCGGGGCTGCGGCTCGACGAGCTCGGCCTGGCGCGCCAGCACGGCGTGTCGCGCACGCCGGTGCGCGAGGCGCTGCGCCAGCTCATGCAGAGCGGCCTGATCGACATGCGCCCGCGCAAGGGCGCGGTGGTCTCCAAGGCGACGCCGGTGCAGGTCGAGAGCCTGTTCGTCGCCATGGCGGAGATGGAGGCGACCTGCGCCCGTCTCGCGGCCATGAGCATGACGCCGATCGAGCGGCGGCGCCTGCAGGCGCGGCACGACGCCATGACGGCGCTCGCGGCGACGGGCGACCCGGATGCCTATTCCGATGCCAATGTCGCCTTCCATTCGGCGATCTATGCCGGCGCGCACAACGCGCCCATCGCCGAGTTCGCCCTCGGCCTGCGCCGCCGGGTCGGGCCGTTCCGCCGCGCCCAGTTCCAGGTCGAAGGCCGCCTGCTGCGGTCCAACCAGGAGCACGACGCCGTCGTCCGCGCGATCCTCTCGGGCGACGCCGCCGGCGCCCACGCCGCCATGCTCCACCACGTCAGCCTGGTCGAGGACGCCTTCGAGACCTTCGCGGCGACCAACGCCGCGTGACATTGCCGTCTTCCTATGAATATCGGGGCGGGTGCCGCCCCGATATTCTCAGCATCGTGGTGCGCGCCAAGCGGGCGTGCCTGGTTGTCTCTCCAGCGAAGCTGGGCTGTTGACTTCACACATTATGCTGTCCTCCCTGCGCGAAGCGCGGGGAGGTGCCCCCGAAAGGGGGCGGAGGGGTCGGGAGCCTCAGTCGAAGCGTCTGTCACGCTCTTGCGGCTCGAGGCCTCGTAGATGGCTTCGACGACGGTGTCGGTCCGTGATGGAACATCACCGTTGCAAGTCCTCGAAGCCCGAAAGCCACCACTGCTGCCGCCTGAACTGGAGCCCTGCCAGCTGGCGGCGACCTCGTCGGCTCCACGGGCGCCGCTCGGGATTAGCCTGGTTCGCACGTAGCTTGCGGGCGAGGTGATTCAGGTTGGGAGGCAATCGCCGACCAGCGGCGTCGATATGACGAATATTCCAGCGCCACGTGTGTCTCTCTTGACCCCTCCGCCCCCTGCGGGGGCACCTCCCCGCGCTTCGCGCAGGGAGGACAACATGACGTGTGAATTCGACAGCGAAGCTGGGGAGGACAACGCAAGCGTCCTATTCCGCCGCCATCGAGCGGGGGCGGTGCAGGCCGCCCTCGGCGTCTATCACGTAGTCGCGGGTGAGCGGCACGGCATCCTGGCGGCGGGCGAGCTGAATCTGGAAGACCATCTGGTTCATGTACCGGAACGCCACCTCGCAGCCCGCGAGGTAGAACTCCCACATCCGGCAGAAGCGGTCGTCGTAGCCTGCGATCTGCTTGATCTGCTCGCGGTTGGCGAGGAAGCGCAGGCGCCAGTGGCGCAGCGTCTCCGCATAGTGGAGCCGCAGCACCTCGATGTCGGCCACCCACAGGCCGACCTTCTCGATCGCCGCCAGGACCTCCGACAGCGCTGGCGTGTAGCCGCCCGGGAAGATGTACTTGCGCAGCCACGTATTGGTGCCGCCGGGCGGTTCCATGCGTCCGATCGAGTGCAGCAGCATCACGCCGTCCTCGGTCAGCAGCTCCTTCACCTTGGTGAAGAACTCGACATAGTGCGCCGACCCGACATGCTCGAACATGCCGACCGAGACGATGCGGTCGTAGCGCCCGGTTTCCTGGCGATAGTCGAGCAGCTTGAAGCGGACGCGGTCGGCGAGGCCGCCCTCTAGGGCGCGGCGGCTGGCGACGGCGTGCTGCGACGTCGACAGGGTCACGCCGGTCGTGTCGACGTCGAACTGCTGGCTGAGGAAGATCGCCATGCCGCCCCAGCCCGAGCCGATGTCGAGGACGCGCTGCCCCGGCTCGAGCAGCAGCTTCGCAGCGATGTGCCGCTTCTTGTCGAGCTGCGCTTCCTCGAGCGACTCATCGCCGGTGCGGAAGTAGGCGCAGGAATATTGCCGGTCTCGGTCGAGGAAGAAGTCGTAGAGCTGATCCTTGAGGTCGTAGTGGTGGGCGACGTTCTTCTGTGCCTTGCCGATGGGGTTGTAGTGCTCCACGGCGCGCAACCAGCGTTGCAGCGCATAGGACCAGCGCACCATCGGCGTCGCATCGAGCGCCTGCATGTTGCGACCGATCAGGTCGAGCAGATCGTAGATGTCGCCGCCTGCCTCGATGGTCACCCTGCCGTCCATGTAGGCCTCGCCCAGCGCCAGCCGCGGGCGCACGGCCAGCCGCAGGCCGGTCCAACGATCGTGAACCCGCATGGTGACCGACGGGCCGGGCCGGGCGCCTTCAATGCGGTGCGGCCGCCCGGACGCATCGATCACGGTCAGCTGGCCTTCACCCAATACGCGGGTGAGGACCTTGACGAACAGCATCCTCGCTTCCCCCGGGCAAAGAGCCTCGGGAAGCGACCGGACACTTCCTTTGGCTCCGAGTGGGACTTGAGCCGAAATCTTAATCCAAGTGGCAATTTCAAGGCAAAGGGGTGGAGTCGGGATAATTCCACGGGAGAAAGCGTGAATTCGGGTGCGCATGCGAGCGATTTGCAAGTTCCCACGCTTGCTGCTACAGGAAGTGACAATCACTCGCACCTGGAGGCCGACTGTGAAGAGACGTGCGCTGCTTGGAAGCGGATTGGCGCTTGGCGCCGGTGCGATGGTGTGGCGGAGGGCCGAAGCCCAGGCGACGCTCAATCTCTACTCGGCGCGGCACTACAACACCGATGAAGCCCTGTACGGGAACTTCGCCGACCAGAGCGGGGTCAAGATCAACCGCATCGACGCGGAGCCGGATCCGCTGCTCGAGCGACTGCGGGCGGAGGGCGACAAGAGCCCGTGCGATGTTCTCATCACCACCGATGCCGGCCGTATCGAGCGCGCCCGCCAGCTCGGGGTCCTGCAGCCGGTGGTCTCGGATGTGCTGACCAAGGCGGTGCCGGCGCATCTGCGCGACCCCGACAACACCTGGTTCGGCTTCTCGGTGCGTGCCCGGGTCATCGTCTACAGCAAGGAGCGCGTGCCGGCCGCCGATGCCCCTCAGAACTACGAGGATCTGGCGGACCCGAAATGGAAGGGCAAGCTGCTGATCCGCCCGTCCGGCCACATCTACAATCAATCGCTCGTGGGCTCGCTGCTCGCGGCCAACGGGCCTGACAAGGTAGAGGCTTGGGCCAAGGGGGTTGCTGCCAACCTGGCACGGCCGCCGCGCGGCGGCGACACCGACCAGATCAAAGCCGTCGCCGCCGGCGAAGGCGACCTCGCCCTGGTCAACACCTACTACTTCGTGAACCTGATGCGGTCCAAGAAGCCGGAGGATCGCGAGGTCGCGGCCAAGTGCGCCGTCATGTTCCCCAACCAGTCGAACCGCGGGACGCATGTCAACATCAGTGGCGGCGCGGTGGCCCGCCACGCGCCCAACAAGGCGGCGGCCGTGCGATTCCTGGAATACCTCGTGTCGCCCCAGGCCCAGCGCTATTTCGCCGAGGGCAACTCCGAGTTCCCCGTCGTCGCCGGCGCCGAGCTGTCGCCCGAGCTCAAGTCGCTCGGCAGCTTCAAGCAGGATCAGCTGAACGCCCGGGTCTACGCGCAGAACAACGCCGAAGCGCTCAAGGTCATGGACCGCGCGGGCTGGAAGTAGCGCCGGACCGGTCGATCGCTCGGCACAGCACGATCACCGGCGCCATCGACACGACGACGATCACGATGGCGCCGACGGCGGCCTGGGCGAGCCGCTCGTCCGAGGCGAAGCGGTAGACGCCGATGGCCAGCGTGTCCAGGTTGAAGGGCCGGATCAGCAGGGTCGCCGGCAGCTCCTTCATGACCTCGACAAAGGCCACGGCCGCGGCCGTCAGGGCGGACACGCGCAGCATTGGCAGGTGCACGTAGCGCAGGACCTCGCGCGGCGACGCCCCGAGAATGCGGGCGCTGGCATCCATCGCCGGATCGATCGCGGCCAGGGCGGGGGCGACATTGGCCATCCCGACGGCGAGGAAGCGCACGGTGTAGGCGAGCAGCAGGGCGACGGCAGTGCCGCTCAGCACCAGGCCGAGAGGCAGGCCGAACAGCCCGCGGGCCAGCCAGTCGATGCCATGATCGGCGAGGGCGAGCGGCAGCAGCACGCCGACGGCGATTACCGTCCCCGGGATCGCATAGCCCAGGGAGGCGAACTCGATCACCTGGCTGAACGACCGGCGGCGGACCAGGCGGCCGGCGTAGCTCAGGAAGAGGGCAAGGGCGACGATGATGGCGGCAGCGCCGCCGGCGAGCAGCAAGCTGTTGCCGGCGTCGCTCAGGAAGCGGGGATCCAGCAGCAAGGCACCCGACGCCGAGGCCAGCCAGGCGAGGTGGAGCGTTGGAACGAGGAACCCCAGCAGGATGGGCAGGGCACAGGCGAGGAACGCCGCCGCGGCCGCCCACGGGCGCAGCACGGCCGGCTCGCCGCGGTCGCGCATGCTCGAGGCGACATGGAAGCGTGCGCGGCCGCGCGCGCGCCGCTCGACGATGATCAGCGCCGCCGCGATGACGACCAGAACCACCGCGATCTGCGCGGCCCCCTGGCGATTGCCGAGGCCGTACCACGTTCGATAGATCGCCGTGGTGAAGGTGTGGACCCCGTAATATTGCACAGTGCCGAAATCGGCGAGCGCCTCGAGCAGGGCCAGCGCCGTGCCGCCGGCGACGGCCGGGCGGGCGAGCGGCAGGCCGACGCGCAGGAAGGTGCGCCAGGGGCCGTGTCCCAGAATCCGGCTCGCCTCCAGGAGCGACTGCGACTGGGCGAGGAACGCCGCGCGAGCCGCGAGGTAGACGTACGGATACAGCACCAGGCTGAAGAGGACAGCGACGCCGCTGGCCGAGGCGAGCTCGGGAAACCAGTAGTCTTCCCGTCGCCAGCCTGTGGCGGCGCGCAACGCCGACTGGATCGGGCCCGCGAAGGCGAGCAGATCGGCATAGGCGTAGCCGATGATGTAGGTCGGCAGCACGAGGGGCAGCACCAGTCCCCATTGCAGCAGCCGGCTGCCGGGGAAGCGGGTCATGGTGACCAGCCAGGCGCTGCCGGTCCCGAGCACGATCGTGCCGACGCCGACACCGATCAGCAGGATTGCGGTGTTGCCGAGGATGTCTGCCAGCTGGGTGTCGGCGATGTGGCGCCAAAGGTCGCCTTGCCAGACGAGCAGGCTCGAGGCGATGCCGAGCAGCGGCAGGGCGACCAACGCGGCGATCGCCAGGGCACCGAGCCGCCAGATCACGGCTGCCCCGGGGCTATGGAGTGGGTACCTTTCGAAGCCCTCCCCCGTAATCGGGGGAGGTGCCCCGTCATACGGGGCGGAGGGGGAAAGCTGCACTCGAGCTTTGTCCGATTCCGACGTCGGAATCTCGTGGATCTCGCCTGAGGCCTTCCCCCTCCGCCCCCTTCGGGGCCACCTCCCCCGTAAGACGGGGGAGGGATGGAATTTTGCCGGCACCTCCCCCGATGGCCGGGGAGGTATTGTAGGCCGCGCCACAAAATAAAACGCATGCCGTCACCGGGTGACGGCATGCGTCGAGACAGTGGAGCCGTGCCTGACGGCACGAGCTACTTCTTGTCGGCCGCTGCTTCTTCCTCGGTCGCGGCCGGCGCCTCGGCTTCGGCCTCGGCGGTCTTGGCCTCGAACAGGGCTGCGGCCTGCGCGGCGGCGCGCTGCGCCGCCTCGGCGGCTTCGAGCGCGGCGCGCTCGGTCTCGGCGATCAGGGTGCCGCCCTTGGCGAGGAAGTCGGCCTCGTCCTGCGAGCGGGCAACCAGAGCGGTGATCTCCACCATGACCTCGGGATGCAGGTGGACCCTGATCTTGTGCGCTCCCAGCGCCTTGATCGGCTTGTCGAGCTCGACCTGGCTGCGCTGGAGCTTGACGCCTGCGGCATCGGCGGCATCCGAGATGTCGCGCGAGGTCACCGACCCGTAGAGCTGCAAGGCCTCGGAGGCCTGGCGGACCAGCGTGACCTTGAAGTCGCTCATCTTGGCGGCGACCGCCTCGGCGTCCTTGCGGCGCTCGAGGTTCTGTGCCTCCAGCGTCTTACGCTGCGACTCGAAGTAGGTGACGTTGTCCTTGGTGGCGCGCAGTGCCTTCTTCTGCGGCAGCAGGTAATTGCGGGCGAAGCCCGGCTTCACCTTGACGACATCGCCCATCTGACCAAGCTTGGGCACGCGTTCCAGCAGGATGACATTCATCGGCATGGTCCGTCCTCCGGGCTAGGCGATGATGTAGGGCAGCAGCGCCAGGAAGCGGGCGCGCTTGATCGCCTGGGCGAGCTCGCGCTGCTTCTTGGAGGATACCGCGGAGATGCGGCTCGGCACGATCTTGCCGCGCTCGGAGACGAAGCGCTGCAGTAGCCGCACGTCCTTGTAATCGATCTTCGGTGCGTTGGCGCCGGAGAACGGGCAGCTCTTGCGGCGGCGGGTGAAGGGGCGACGTTGTGCGCTCATTCTTCTTCTCCAGGTACGCCGGCGGGTGCAGGGGGAGCCTCGTCGCCGAAGCGCGAACGCTCGCGGCGCGGCGGACGATCGCCCCAGCGGTCGCCGCGATCGCGATCGCCCATCGGCCGATCCGCCTTCTCGGCGCTGCGCAGCATGATCGCGGAGGGGGCCTCCTCGAGCTCGTCCACGCGCACCGTCAGGTAGCGGATGATGTCCTCGTTGATCGACATCGTCCGCTCGAGTTCCTTCACGGCAGCCGACGGCGCGTCGATGTTGAGCAGCGTGTAGTGACCCTTGCGGTTCTTCTTGATCCGGTAGGTCAGGGACCGCAGGCCCCAGTATTCCTTCTTGGAGACCGTGCCGCCCAGGCTGGCGACCAGCTCGGCGTACTGGGTCGTGAGGGCCTCCACTTGCGTCACAGCGACATCCTGGCGCGCAATGAAGACGTTTTCGTACAATGCCATGTCGAGTTCGGCTCCTTATGGCTGTTAGCGACCCGGAGTTCGTCGCATCCGGGGCTCGCTGAGCCCTGGCCCGACCGGCAACCACCCGGATCTAGCCGGCCCCCCGGCGTGCCAGGATGGCAGCGCGCTCGGACCGGCAAGGAGTTCGGGACCGGTTCAGGCCCCGAAGAGCGGCGGTTATACCGACAAATCTTCCGAAATCAAGGCGTTCCGGCGCTGTCGCGAGTGCGCTATGAGAGGCCCGCTTTGAGCCAAGATGGGGCTGGGGGAAGCGACCGATGACTCGTGCATTCGTGTTTCCGGGACAGGGATCCCAAGCCGTCGGCATGGGCGTCGACCTGGCCGGGGCCTTCGCCACGGCCCGCGACGTCTTCCAGGAGGTCGACGAGGCGCTGAAGCAGAACCTCTTCAAGCTCATGCGCGAGGGACCCGAGTCCGACCTCGTCCTGACTGAGAACGCCCAGCCTGCCCTGATGGCGGTCAGCATGGCCGTCGTTCGCACCATCGAGAAGGATGGCGGCAAGCCGCTGGCCGCGCTGGTCCGTCAGGTCGCCGGTCATTCCCTGGGGGAATACTCGGCGCTCGCGGCTGCCGGATCGCTGCAGCTCGCCGACGCGGCGCGGCTCCTCAAGCTGCGCGGCCAGTCGATGCAGAAGGCCGTTCCCGTCGGCGTCGGCACCATGGCGGCTCTGCTCGGCATCGAGCTGGAGCCGGCCGAGGAAGCCTGCTTGGAAGCAGCCAAGGGCGAGATCGTGTCGGTCGCCAACGACAATGGCGGCGGCCAGGTGGTCGTGAGCGGACACAAGGGTGCGGTCGAGCGTGCCATCGAGGCGGCCAAGGCCAGGGGGGCCAAACGCGGCATGATGCTGCCGGTCAGCGCTCCCTTTCACTGCCCCTTGATGCAGCCGGCCGCCGACGCCATGAAGGCGGCCCTGGAAACGGTGGCGCTGGGAACGCCGCACGTCGCCCTGGTCGCCAACGTGCTGGCCAGCGAGATCACCGAGCCGGGCAACATCAAGCAGCGCCTCGTCGAGCAGGTGACCGGTCTCGTGCGCTGGCGCGAAAGCGTGCAGTACATGAAGTCGCAGGGCGTCGAGATGCTGGTCGAGTGCGGCTCGGGCAAGGTGCTGTCGGGGCTGGTCAAGCGCATCGACAAGGAAATGACCGGCCTCGCCCTCAACACGCCGGCCGATATCGAGACATTCTTGAAGACGGCATAGTTCACATTCCTCTCCATCGTCCTACGATGGGGAGGTGCCCGCGCATCGGGCGGAGGGGTCATGAGCAACAGGACTGAGGCTCTTGACCCCTCCGTCGGCGTAAGACGCCGACACCTCCCCAGCTGGGCTGGGGAGGTAAGCTGAGGAGACCCAATGTTCGACCTGACCGGCAAGGCGGCCCTGGTCACCGGCGCTTCGGGAGGCATTGGCGGCGCCATTGCCCGTGCGCTGCATGCCCAGGGCGCGGTGGTGACACTGTCGGGAACGCGCGCAGACGCTCTCGCGGCGCTCGCGCAGGCGCTTGGCGAGCGCGCCCATGTCGTGGCCGCCCGCATGGACGATCCGGTCGACATCGACCGGCTGGCCAAGGAAGCCGAGGGCGCCATGGGCAAGCTCGACATCCTGGTCAACAACGCCGGCATCACGCGCGACAACATCTCGATGCGGATGAAGGACGAGGAATGGGACAAGGTCCTGCAGGTCAACCTGACGGGAACCTTCCGGCTCACCCGGGCGGCGATGCGCGGCATGATGCGGCGGCGCTTCGGGCGTGTCGTGAACATCACCTCGATCGTCGGCGTCACCGGCAACCCGGGGCAGGCCAACTATGCGGCCGCCAAGGCCGGCCTGATCGGCATGTCGAAATCGCTGGCCCAGGAACTTGCCTCGCGCGGCATCACCGTCAACTGCATCGCCCCCGGCTTCATCGCGACGCCCATGACCGACGCGCTCACCGACGACCAGAAAAAGACGATCCTGGCGCGCGTGCCGGCCGATCGCCTGGGGACGGCCGAGGAGGTCGCGGCGGGGGTGGTCTATCTGGCGAGTGACGAGGCAGCCTATGTCACCGGGCAGACGTTGCACATCAACGGCGGGATGGCGATGATCTGAGTAAAGTGACCGCAAGTGCCTGATATTGTGGGCTTTCCGGCGCTAGCCAATGGCCGGGCAGCTATGTATAAGGGCCGGAAATCGCCGTCCCTCCGGCGAGGCCGAGATTCGAAAGACATGGGAAGGACAAGAGAATGAGCGACATTGCCGAGCGCGTTAAGAAGATCGTCGTCGAGCACCTGGGCGTGGAAGCGGCGCAGGTGAAGGAGGAAGCCAAGTTCATCGACGATCTGGGCGCGGACAGCCTCGACACCGTGGAGCTGGTGATGGCCTTCGAGGAGGAGTTCGGCATCGAGATTCCAGACGACGCCGCCGAGAAGATCCAGACAGTCGGCGACGCGGTCAAATTCATCGAGAGCAACGCAAAGTCCTGATCGACGCCGGTTCCTGCAGCGAGGAAGGCGAGCGATGAGACGCGTGGTCGTAACCGGCATGGGCATGGTGACGCCGTTGGGTGACGGCGTCGACGTCAACTGGCGCCGCCTGATGGCAGCCGAGTCGGGCATCCGATCGATTCAGGCCTTCGACACGTCGGACCTGGCGACAAAGATTGCCGGCGAGGTGCCGTTGGGCGACAAGGCGAACGGACATTTCAATGTCGACGCCTATCTTCCGCCCAAGGAGCAGCGCAAGCTCGACAAGTTCCTGATCTTTGGTATCGCCGCCGCCGACCAGGCGGTGGAGGATTCCGGTTGGAAGCCGCAGGACGAGGAAAGCCTCGCGCGCACGGGCGTGATGATCGGCGCCGGCATCGGCGGGCTGCAGACCATTTACGAGACGTCGCTGACGCTGAAGGAGCGCGGCCCGCGCCGGGTCAGCCCGTTCTTCATCCCGTCGGCCCTGATCAACCTCGCCTCCGGCCAGGTGTCGATCAAGTACGGGTTCAAGGGGCCGAACCATTCGGTGGTGACGGCCTGCGCCACCGGCGCGCATGCGCTGGGCGATGCGGCGCGGCTCATCCAGTGGGACGATGCCGACGTGATGATCGCGGGCGGCGCCGAGGCCGCGATCTGCCGCATCGGCATCGCTGGCTTCAATGCCTGCAAGGCGCTGTCGACCGACTTCAACGACACGCCGACGCAGGCGTCGCGGCCGTGGGACAAGCGGCGCGATGGCTTCGTGATGGGCGAGGGCGCGGGCTGCGTCGTGCTCGAGGAGTACGAGCATGCGAAGAGGCGCGGCGCCAAGATCTACGCCGAGATCCTGGGCTATGGCCTGTCGGGCGACGCTTATCACATCACGGCGCCGTCGGAAGACGGCAACGGGGCGATGCGCGCCATGCAGGCAGCGTTGAAGCGCGCCGGGCTGCAGCCGGACGAGATCGACTACGTCAATGCGCACGGCACGTCGACGATGGCCGACGTGATCGAGCTCGGCGCGGTCAAGAAGACGTTCGGCGACGCCGCCTACAAGCTTTCGATGTCGTCGACCAAGTCGGCAACCGGGCACCTGCTCGGTGCCGCCGGTGCGATCGAGGCGATCTACGCCATCAAGTCGATCCTCGATCAGGCGGTGCCGCCGACGCTCAATCTCGACGAGCCCGACGAGGGCTGCGACATCGATCTCGTTCCGAAGCAGGCCAAGCAGCGCACCGTCCGCAAGGCGCTCAGCAACTCGTTCGGCTTTGGGGGCACCAACGCGTCGCTGATCTTCGGCGCCGTTTGACAGCGGGAGGCTGAGGAATGCTCAGCTACTTCCGCTGGGTCCTGCTCTTCATCGCGCTGCTCGTCACCCTTCTCGGGGGAGCGCTGTTCATGGGCAACCGGCTGCTCGATTCGCCGGGTCCGCTGGCGCAGGCCCGCAACGTCGTCATCCCGCGCGGCGCCGGGCCCGCGACCATGGCCAAGATCCTGCAGGAGGAAGGGGTCCTCGAGCATGGCCGGCTGTTCCGGGTCGCCTTGATGATCGATCCCGCGCCCAAGACCATCAAGGCCGGGGAATACGAGATCCCGGCCCACGTGTCGATGCGGACGCTGGTCGACCTCCTGCAGTCGGGCAAGGTCGTGCAACGCCGGCTCACCATCCCGGAAGGCATGACGACGGCGGAAGTGCTCGACCTGGTGCGCAAGACGGAGGCGCTGACCGGCGAGATCACGCTCGACGTCAAGGAAGGCGACCTGCTGCCCGAGACCTACTTCTATTCGCGCGACGATACCCGCGACGGGCTGCTCCTGCGCATGAAGGAAGCGATGGACAAGGTGCTCGACGAAGCCTGGCGCAAGCGCCTCGCCGGCCTTCCGCTCGCCAATCGCCGCGACGTCCTGGTGCTCGCCTCGATCATCGAGAAGGAAACCGGCGTTGCCGCCGAGCGGTCGAAGGTGGCGGCCGTCTTCATCAACCGGTTGCGCCGGCGCATGAGGCTCGAGAGCGACCCGACGGTGATCTACGGGTTGACCGGCGGCAAAGCGCCCTTGAACCGGGAGCTGACCCGCGCCGACCTGCAATCGTCGTCGCCCTACAACACCTATCAGATCGCCGGGTTGCCGCCGGGGCCGATCAGCAACCCGGGGCGTGCCGCCATCCTCGCCGCGACCAACCCGGCGCGCGATCGATCGCTGTACTTCGTCGCCGACGGGCAGGGCGGTCATGCGTTCGCCGCCAACCTCGCCGAGCACAACCGCAATGTCGAGCGCTGGCGGCAGATCCAGCGCGAGCGCCAGGAGCAGCAGCAGGGACAGCAGCAGGGACAACAACCCGTGGTGCCGACGATCACGGGTGCTCCGCCGCCGCCTCGGACTCCGCGGCAGTGAGCGATGCCTGTCGTCATCCTGCTGGCCTTCGTCGCGTTGGGGGCCATGGCACTCGTCGTGTGGTGGCTCCTGCGTGCCAACCCGTCGACGATTGCCCGCGTCCTCCGTCCCCTGCTCATGGTCGTCGGGCTGGCCGGTATCGCCGTCATGCTGATCTTCGGCCTGCGCTTCGTGCCCGCCCTGTTGCCCGAGCTGCTGGGGCTCGCCGGCATCGTCGCCGCCGGGCTCCTTGCGCGCACCTTGCGGCGGCGGCCGTCGGGGGGCTTCAGCTCGCCGGGCAACGTCCAGCGGACCGAGGTTCGCACATCATTCTTCGATGCGTGGATCGATCATGGCACAGGCGATGTCGGCGGCACGGTGCGAGCCGGCCGCTTCGCCGGTCGCACGTTCGACAGCCTGAGCGACAGCGAGCTGGTCGATCTGCACGCCGAGTGCTCGTCGGATTCTGATTCGCGGCGCGTGCTGGAATCCTATCTCGACCGACGGATGGGGGCCGCCTGGAGCTCTGCCGGGCAGTCGCAATCACCGCCGCCGCGTGGGCCGCGCACCGACATGACGCGCGAGGAAGCGCTCGCCGTGCTGGGGCTCGCCGAAGGTGCAACCGAGCAGGAAATCAAGGCTGCCCATCGCCGCCTCATCCAGCGCGTCCACCCCGACGTCGGCGGCAGCTCCGACCTCGCCGCCCGGATCAACCGGGCCAAGGACGTCCTGCTGGGGTGATTGCGTTCGGCTGCTCGAGCCGAACGGAATGCTCCGGGCAGTTGACCTTGCCAGCCGCCGCGGCGCCATGTCATCACAGCCCGAACTGGCGTTCATCAGATACAATCAAGCCGCTGAATGAGGTCGATGAGCATGGCGCAACGTGTTCGCAAAGCGGTTCTGCCGGTGGCCGGGCTGGGCACCAGGTTCCTGCCGGCCACCAAGGCGATGCCCAAGGAGATGCTGACGGTCGTCGACCGACCCCTCATCCAATATGCCATCGAGGAATGCCTGGCCGCGGGCATCGACGAGTTCGTGTTCGTGACCGGCCGAAACAAGGGTGCCATCGAGGATCATTTCGACTCCGCCTACGAGCTCGAGGCGACGCTGCAGCAGCGCGGCAAGGCACCGGAGCTCAAGCAGGCGCGCGATGCCGCCCTCAAGCCGGGCAATGCGGTGTTCACCCGCCAGCAGCAGCCGCTGGGGCTGGGCCACGCCGTGTGGTGTGCCCGTCCCTGGATCGGCCAGGAGCCGTTCGCGGTGCTGCTGCCCGACGAGCTCACGATCAGCTCGCCGACCTGCACGGCCCAGCTGGTCGCCGCCCACGAGAAGACCGGAGGCAGCGTCGCCGCCGTGATGGAAGTGCCGCGCGCGCAGACCCGGAGCTACGGCATCGCCGCGGTGAAGGCCGAGAAGGACGGGCTGGCCGAGATGACCGGCTTGGTCGAGAAGCCGAAGCCCGAGGACGCCCCCTCGACCCTGGCGTGGATCGGGAGGTGCGTGCTCGAGGCCGAGGTGTTCGAGCACCTGGATCGGCACGAGACCGGTGCCGGCGGCGAGATTCAGCTGACCGATGCCATGGCCAGGATGATCGGCAGGCGGCCGTTCCATGCGATGCGCTACACCGGCAGGCGCTACGATTGCGGCAACCGGATGGGTTTCCTCGAGGCCAACGTGGCGATCGCCCTGCATCGCGCCGATACTGCGGCGGACACACGTGCGTTGCTCGATCGCCTCCTGAAGGGCTGACCTCATGCGCATCGCGATGATCGGTTCGGGCTATGTCGGGCTCGTCTCCGGCGCCTGCTTCGCCCAGTTCGGTCACGATGTCGCCTGCATCGACAAGGAGGTCGACAAGATCGCGCGATTGCGCAAGGGCGAGATCCCGATCTTCGAGCCCGGCCTCGATCGCCTGGTCGCCGACAACGTGCGCGCCGGCCGGCTTTCGTTCGGCACCGACCTCGCTCAGGCGGTGGGCAATGCCGACGCCGTGTTCATCGCCGTGGGAACGCCGACCCGCCGGGGCGATGGCCATGCCGACCTGAGCTACGTCTATGCCGCAGCCGACGAGATTGCCCGGGCGATCCGCGGCTACACGGTGGTGGTCACCAAGTCTACCGTTCCGGTCGGCACCGGCCGCGAGGTGGCGCGGATCGTGCGGGAGGCGCAGCCGGCGGCGGAGTTCGACGTCTGCTCGAACCCCGAGTTCCTGCGGGAAGGGGCGGCGATCGAGGATTTCATGAAGCCCGACCGGGTGGTGATCGGGGTCGAGAGCACGCGCGCCCGCGACGTGATGGCGGCGGTCTACCGGCCGCTCAATCTCATCCAGACGCCGATGGTGTTCACCAACATCGAGACTGCCGAGGTCACCAAGTACGCCGGCAACGCCTTCCTCGCCATGAAGATCACCTTCATCAACGAGATCGCCGATCTCTGCGAGAAGGTCGGCGCCGACGTCCACGACGTGGCGCGGGGCATCGGGCTCGACGGCAGGATCGGGCGCAAGTTCCTCCACCCGGGACCGGGCTTCGGGGGCTCGTGCTTCCCCAAGGACACCCTGGCGCTCGCCTACACGGCCCGCGAGGCTCGTGCGCCGCAGACGATCGTCGAGCAGGTGATCGAGGTGAACACGCAGCGCAAGAGGCGGATGGCGCGCAAGGTCATCGATTTCTGCGGCGGGTCGGTCGAGGGGCTCACCGTGGGGGTGCTGGGCCTCACCTTCAAGCCCAACACCGACGACATGCGCGACGCGCCCTCGCTCGACATCGTGCCCGCGCTGCGGGCCGCCGGCGCGCACATCGTCGCGTTCGATCCCGAGGGCATGGCGGAAGCGGCGCGCATGATCCCGGGCATCGGGTTCGCCAAGACGGCCTACGAGGCCGCGACCGGCGCCGACGTGCTGGTCGTGATCACCGAGTGGCACGAGTTCCGCGGCCTCGACCCGCGGCGCCTGAAGGAGGTGATGCGCGTGCCGCGCATCGTCGACCTGCGCAACATCTTCGACCCCGAGGAGATGCGTGGCCTTGGCTTCGCGTACGAATGCGTCGGCCGTCCGCGGCGGCGCACATGATCCCGGAGAATTCGCCTCGCAGCGGAGGAAAGTGAATGACTGAGACGGCTCACAGGTTCGACGCGACCATCTTGCGCGAGTACGACATTCGCGGCGTCGTCGGCGACACCGTGCACGCTGCCGACGCGAGGGCCATCGGGCGGACCTTCGGGACGCTGGTGCGACGCAAGGGCGGCAAACGGGTGGCGCTGGGCTACGACGGCCGGCTAAGCTCGCCCGAGCTGGCGGCGGCGTGCATCGCCGGTCTCACCGCGGCGGGCGTCGACGTGATCGATATCGGCGTGGTCGCGACGCCGATGCTGTACTTCGCCGTCTATCACGTCGAGGCCGACGGCGGCATCCAGATCACCGGATCGCACAATCCGCCCGACTACAACGGCTTCAAGATGATGATGGGCAAGAAGTCGTTCTTCGGTGCCGACATCCAGCAGCTCGGCGCCATGTCGGCGGCCGGAGATTGGGAAAGCGGGCAGGGCGGCGTCGAGAAGAAGGACGTGCTCGACGACTACGCGGCGCGCCTGCTGCGCGACGTCCGGCCCGGAAAGCCCCTCAAGGTCGCCTGGGATACCGGCAACGGAGCGGTCGGCGTCTCGATCCGCGCCGTGGTCGACAGGCTGCCGGGCGAGCATTTCGTGCTCAACGAGAAGGTCGACGGCACCTTCCCGGCGCACCATCCCGATCCTACCGTGCCGAAGAATCTCGAGCAGTTGATCGCCGAGGTGAAGAAGCGCGGCTGCGATCTCGGTATCGCCTTCGACGGCGACGGCGACCGCATCGGCGCGGTCGACGGCAAGGGCCGCATCCTGTGGGGAGACCAGCTCCTGGTCCTGTGGGCGCGCGACGTGCTGAAGCAGAGGCCGGGCGCCACGATCATCGCCGACGTCAAGGCGAGCCAGGTGCTGTTCGACGAGATCGCGCGCGCCGGCGGCAAGCCGATGATGTTCAAGACCGGTCATTCGCTGATCAAGAGCAAGATGGCGGAGATCGGTGCGCCGCTCGCCGGTGAGATGAGCGGCCATATCTTCTTTGCCGACACCTTCTACGGCTTCGATGACGCGCTCTATTGCGGCCTGCGCCTGCTCAACATCGTGGCCAAGGCCGACGAAAGCCTGGCCGACATGCGCGATGGGCTGCCGCAGCCGGTCAACACGCCGGAGCTGCGCTTCGATTGCGCCGACGAGCGCAAGTTCGCCGTCGTCGAGGAGGTCAAGGCGCTGCTTCAGAAGCAGGGGGCCAAATTCTCCGACATCGACGGCGTGCGCGTCAGCACCGCGGACGGGTGGTGGCTGCTGCGCGCCTCGAACACGCAGCCGGTGCTGGTGGCGCGCTGCGAGGCCGCCGACGAGAACGGGCTCGAGCGGCTGAAATCGGCGCTGAAGGCTTCCCTGGCGGCGAGCGGCGTCGAGCTACCCGACGACGCCTCGGGGGGCCACTGATGCGCTTCTTCTTCTATGGAACCCTGTTGGACTCGGACGTCATGGCACTGGTGCTGGGCCGGCGTCTGCCGCCGGCAGCCTACGAGCCGGCGATCCTGCCCGGCCACGCGCGGCGCCGTGCCAAGGGCGCCAGCTATCCGGTCGTGGTGCGCGACGCCGCGGCACGGGTCCCGGGAGCGGTCGTCGGCGGGCTGAGCGCGCGCGATGTGGCGCGCCTCACGGCCTTCGAGGGGCCGGGTTACCGGATCGCGCCGCTGCGGGTCGTGCTGGCAGCGGGCATGACGACCGTGTCGGTGTTCGAGCCGGTCATGAGCAAGCTGCAGCCGGGCCCGCATCCCTGGAGCCTGCCGCTATGGCAGCGACGCGACAAGCGCGCCTTCGTCGGCCGGCTGAGACGCGCGTTCAGCGCGCGCCCGGCGTGTTCCACACGGTGACCTGGATCGCCGAGCAGTAGATCTTCCGCTTCTCGAGGCGCTTGCAGCCGTCGATCGCCTGGGCCTGCGACAGGTTGGTCAGGCGGGCGCGATGAAAGGTCTTGTTGGCCATCTGGAGCTCCTCGACGGTGACCGAGCCGCTTCGCATCGTGTCGGGGATCACCGAAGCCGCCCGTTCCACCGCCTGCTGGGCGGCCTGCGGGTCGCCGAACGAGCCGACCTGGATCACCCAGCTGCCGACGGCGAGGTTGCGCTTAGCGGCTCCCGGATCGGGCGCCGCGGGACCGGCAGCGCGCTGGTCGCCGGCCGCAGGCATGGCTGCCGGTGCGACGGTCGTGGCGGCGGGGGAGGCCTTTGCCACCGCCACGCGCGGCGTCGTTTCGGGAACGATCAGATTGGGGTCGAAGTTGGCCGCGGTGTACCGCGCCGAGGGTGGCTTGCGGCTGTTGGTCCATGGCGTCAGGCGCCCGGACGCGAAGCCACGATCCATCAGCTCGGCCATGATGCGGTCGCGCATGCCGGCCGTGTTGCCGCCCATGACCACGCCGATCAGTCGCCTGTTGTCGCGCATCGCCGACATCACGAGATTGAAGCCCGATGCCACGGTGTAGCCGGTCTTCAGCCCGTCGGCGCCCTCGAAAGTGCCGAGCATGCGATTGTGGTTCTCGAGAACTCGACCGCGAAAGGGATAGCTCTGAACGGAGAAGATCCCGTAGTAGTGCGGGAAGTCGCGCATCAGCGCGTGAGCGAGCCGCGCCATGTCGCGTGCCGTCGTTATCTGCTCGCTGTTGGGCAGGCCCGAAGCGTTGCGGAAGACCGTCGAGCTCATGCCGAGCTGACGGGCTTTCTGGGTCATCTGCTGCGCGAACGTCGCCTCGTCCCCGGCCAGGGTCTCGGCGAGAGCCACGGCGGCGTCGTTCGCCGACCGTGTCACGAGCGCCATGATCGCGTCGCGCACCGGGATTCTGCCGCCGGCCGGCAGGCCGACCTTGGTCGGGGGGGCGTTCAAGGCGTTGATCGAGACCGGCAGGCCGTCGCCCAGCGACAACCGGCCGGAGTCGAGGGCCGAGAACGTCATGTAGATCGTCATCAGCTTGGTCAGCGAGGCCGGATGACGGGGGTCGTCGGGCCGGTCGGCATACAGTTCCTGGCCCGAGGAGGCGTCGATGATGAGATAGGAATCCTTGGCATTCACCAGTGGATTGGGCACCCATGCCGCCGCGGCCGGGCGCGGGCGCGTGACGGCCTTGCTGCGCACCTTCACCTTGGCCGGCGGCAAGGCTCGCTTTACCGAGGCAGCCCGCTTCACGGAGGTGGACTTGGCGTCTGCCTCCGTCGGCACCATGGCCGCGGCGACAAACAGGAATCCAACGGCCAGCCACGTCAGAATGGCCGCGATGAGCTTGAGGGAAAGTTTCATCGCCAATACGCCATTACGCTCTATTGAATTTTTTTGAGCCCATCCAATAACTTATGGGCGATTTCTGCGATACTACTGGCAATTTTCGGGATATGCAATGCTCGTCCGCCGCGTTGGCGCCAAAGTTGGTTCGGAAACTGCATCGTTTGGTACCAGGAGAGCCACAAATGAGGACAGTGCTCGCGGCGGCGCTTTGCAGCCTGGGATTGGCCGTGCCGGCGGCGGCGTGGGCCCAGCGGGCCGACCGCCTGGTCGATCCGCCGATCGTGCGCAGCTTCAACTGGTTCAGCTATGTCGCCGGCAACGATATCCGCGAAGCCTGCGGCCGGGACGGCCGGAACCGGCTGCGCCTGGTCTACAACGCGATCTACACCGAGCAGGTCAGGACGTACGAGGTGTTCCTGCAGCCCGACGGCACCGCCGGGCTCGACATCGGCGTGCTGGCGGACCAGGGCGTCATCGGTCACATGTCGATCGGCGATGCCGGCGGCGTGCTCGGTCCGTGGCGCATGCAACGCGGACAGAGGATCCTCAGCCCGGCCGAGACGAGCGAGCTGCTGGCTTCGCTGCAGGCGAGCAACGCCTTCGGCCCGCCGCGCGACGGGCTGCGGCTTCCGGATGTCGATTTCTGGTGGACGGTGGCGTCGTGCCGCGGCGGCGTCTGGGGTTTCCAGGCCTATCATCACCCGACGGATGGATTCGCGAGCGTCGGGTTCGCGAGCCGACTCTTCTCGCTCGATACCGTTGCCGTGCCGGTGAATCCGCCGCGCAAGCTCGTGCCCGCGGAGCTTCGCCGCGACTGGCTCGCGCCACCGAACCATCTCAGGGCGAACCAGTGGACGTTGACGGTCGGCAAGGACGGGCTGCGGCCGAGGTAGCGGAACCGCCATGGCTGACTATATAATTCACGACCGGCATGGGCCCTTCAGGAGTGTGGTCTGGACGATGAGCTCTCTGCGTAGTGCATGCGAACAGCCCTTGCACGGCGGGCGACTGGGTGGTCCCGGCGAGCCGCCCGGCGGTCCGCCTGCACAGCCGCCCGGCCGGGGGAACGACAACGGCAATGGCGAAGGCGAGGGCCGCAGCGGCGCCCTGACCCTGACGCGCACGCGCACCAAGAAGCCGTCGATGTACAAGGTCCTCATGCTCAACGACGACTACACGCCGATGGAGTTCGTCGTCGATGTGCTGCAGCACATCTTCCAGAAGAATCGCGAGGAAGCGACCCAGATCATGCTGCACGTCCATCAGAAGGGCGTCGGCATCTGCGGCGTCTACACCTACGAGATTGCGGAAACGAAAGTGACGCAGACCGTGGATTACGCGCGCAAGAATCAGCACCCTCTCCAATGCACGTTGGAGAAGGAGTAGTCGGGAAGGGTAGTTCGTTTCTCTGTCGAGGTGGTTTCGATGTCCATGCTCTCCAAGAACCTCGAGAAGTCTCTCCATCGCGCCTTCGGCCTGGCCGGCGAGCGGAGACACGAGTATGCAACGCTCGAGCACCTGTTGCTGGCGATGACGGAAGACGAGGACGCCGTGCCGGTTCTCAAGGCATGCGGCGTCGACATCGACCGTCTCAGGCACGATCTCGAGACCTTCGTCGACAATCGGCTGAAGGGCATCATCACCCAGAATCCCAGCGAGCCGCTGCCGACGGCGGGCTTCCAGCGCGTCGTCCAGCGCGCCGCCGTCCACGTCCAGTCGTCCGGCCGCAAGGAGGTCACCGGCGCCAATGTCCTGGTGGCGCTGTTCTCGGAGCGGGACAGCCATGCGGTGTCGTTCCTGGAGAACCAGGGCATGACGCGGCTCGACGCCGTCGACTACATCAGCCACGGCAAGGCCAAGGTCCCCGGCCGTACCCGCACCCGCCGGGTCAGCGGGTCGGAGGAGGAGAATGGCGGCGAGACGGCGGTGAAGCAGGGCAACGAGGCGCTGGGTGCCTACTGCGTCGATCTCAACCAGAAGCACCGCGACGGACGGGTCGATCCGCTGATCGGCCGCGAGCACGAGGTCGAGCGCACCATCCAGGTGCTGTGCCGGCGCACCAAGAACAACCCGCTCTATGTCGGTGAGCCCGGCGTCGGCAAGACGGCGATCGCCGAAGGGCTGGCGCGCAAGATCGTCGAGGGCGAGGTGCCCGAGGTGCTGCGCGAGGCGGTGATCTACGCGCTCGACATGGGCGCGCTGCTGGCCGGCACGCGCTATCGCGGCGACTTCGAGGAGCGGCTGAAGGCAGTCCTCGGGGAGCTGAAGAAGAAGCCCAACTCGGTGCTCTTCATCGACGAGATCCACACCATCATCGGTGCCGGCGCCACGTCGGGCGGCTCGATGGATGCGTCGAACCTGCTGAAGCCGTCGCTGCAGTCGGGCGAGCTGCGCTGCATCGGCTCGACCACCTACAAGGAGTATCGCAACTACTTCGAGAAGGACCGGGCGCTGGTCCGGCGCTTCCAGAAGATCGACGTGCCGGAGCCGTCGATCGCCGACGCGGTGCAGATCATGCAGGGCCTGAAGCCGGTCTACGAGAAGCACCACCACGTCGCCTACACCGACGACGCCATCAAGGCGTCGGTCGAGCTGTCGGCGCGCTACATCCACGACCGCAAGCTGCCCGACAAGGCGATCGACGTGATCGACGAGGTCGGCGCCGCCCAGATGCTGCGGCCGCGCGAGGCGCGCAAGTCGACCATCGACGTGCCCGACATCGAGGAGATCGTCGCCAAGATCGCGCGCATCCCGCCCAAGAGCGTGTCGAAGGACGATACCGAGATGCTGCGCACCATCGACCGCGACCTCAAGACCGTGGTGTTCGGCCAGGAGCGGGCGATCGACCAGCTGTCGGCGGCGATCAAGCTCGCCCGAGCCGGCCTGCGCGCGCCCGAGAAGCCGATCGGCTCGTACCTGCTGGCCGGGCCGACCGGCGTCGGCAAGACCGAGGTGACTCGTCAGCTCGCCCGCCTGCTCGGGCTCGAGCTCATCCGCTTCGACATGTCGGAGTACATGGAGCGCCACAGCGTCTCGCGCCTGATCGGCGCGCCGCCGGGCTATGTCGGCTTCGACCAGGGCGGGCTGCTGACCGACCAGGTCAACCAGCATCCGCATTGCGTCATCCTGTTCGACGAGATCGAGAAGGCGCATCCCGACGTGTTCAACGTGCTGCTGCAGGTGATGGACTACGGCAAGCTCACCGACCACAACGGCCGCACCGTCGATTTCCGCAACGTCATCCTGTGCATGACCACCAACGCCGGCGCCGCCGACATCGCCAAGCCGGCGCTGGGCTTTGGCCGCGAAGCGCGGCACGACGAGGACGACGAGGCGATCAACCGCCTGTTCGCCCCGGAGTTCCGCAATCGCCTCGACGCGATCATCAAGTTCGCCAACCTCGGCCCGGAGAGCATGAGCAAGGTGGTGGACAAGTTCGTCGCCGAGCTCGAGGTCCAGCTCGCCGACCGCAAGGTCTTCATCGAGCTGAGCGACGGCGCGCGGCGCTGGCTGGCCGAGAAGGGCTACGACCGCCTGTTCGGCGCCCGCCCGCTCGCCCGCGTCATCCAGGAGCATCTCAAGAAGCCGCTGGCCGAGGAGGTGCTGTTCGGCAAGCTCGCCAACGGCGGCGGCACGGTGCGGGTCGATACCGAGGGCGAAGGGGCCGAGGCCAGGCTCGTCTTCACCTTCCTGCCGCCCGAGCGCGGCGCCCTGCCGCCGGCAGAGCAAGAGCCCGTGCTGGCTGAGTGAAGGCGTTCCGCCCGCTCCTGCTCGCCCTTCGCGCCGCGCTGCTCGCCACCGCGGTGTTCTGGGTGGCGTTGCAGGTCGTCGACAGGCTGGGCTGGCAGGCGCCCCTGGGAGCGACCGAGCCGGCGATCTTCTTCGTCGTGTTCTTCTTCGGCCTGCTGATGTCCGGGAAGGGGTGAAATCTCCATTCCTCCCCAGCTTCGCGTTGCGAAGCTGGGGAGGAAATAAGACTCACCCGTCGCCTTCCTTGCGGAAGGGCGAGTACTCCTGCAACCCCTCGATCTCGTGCTCGACGGCGGGGCGCTCGCGCTTCAGGTAGTCGTCGACGGCTCGGCGGAAGCCGGGATCGGTGATCCAGTGCGCCGAGTAGGTCGCGACCGGCAGGTAGCCGCGCTGGATCTTGTGGTCGCCCTGGGCACCCGCCTCGACGCGCTGCAGGCCGTGGGCGATCGCGTAGTCGATGGCCTGATAGTAGCAGGCCTCGAAATGCAGGAAGGCATGGCTCTCCAGGCAGCCCCAGTAGCGGCCGTAGAGCGTGTCGTCGCCCTTGAGGTTGAGGGCGCCGCCGACCGGCCGGCCGTCCGACTCGGCCATCACCAGCACCACCTTGTCGGCCATGGTGGAGCCCAGGATGTCGAAGAACGCCCGCGTGAGATAGGGCGAACCCCATTTGCGGCCGCCCGTATCCATATAGAAGGCGAAGAACGCGTCCCAGTGCCGGGGCTCGATCTCCTCGCCGCACAGGGCGCGCACCACCAGGCCCTCGCGGCGCACCGCTTCGCGCTCCTTGCGGATCGCCTTGCGCTTGCGCGAGGCGAGGGCCGCCAGGAAATCGTCGAACGTGCGATAGCCGCCATTGTGCCAGTGGTACTGCTGGCCGAGGCGCTGCAGCCAGCCGTGCGCGCCGAAGCGCTTCCAGTCGGCCTCGGTGCAGAAGGTGACGTGGACCGAGCTGATGCGGTTGTCGCCCGCGATCTTGGCCAGCATGTCGATCAGGGCGTCACGCACGCCGTCCTCGTACGGGCCGGGACGGGCGAACAGGCGCGGGCCGGGCACCGGCGTGAAGGGGACCGCGACCTGGAGCTTGGGATAGTAGCGCCCGCCGGCGCGCTCGAGGGCCTGCGCCCAGCCATGGTCGAACACGTACTCGCCCTGGGAGTGCCCCTTGACGTAGAGCGGCGCGGCGCCGAGCAAGGTGCCGTCCTCGGCCTCGGCCAGCAGGTATTGCGGCTGCCAGCCGGTGCGCCGGCCGACCGACTTCGAATCTTCCAGCGCCTTCAGGAAGCGGAAGCTGAGGAACGGGTTGCCGGCCGAGCCGGGCGCCAGGGCGCAGGCGTCCCATTGCGCCTCGTCGACGGCGGCGAGCGATTCGACGACCCGCAGCCCGATGGTCGGAGTGTCGTCCGGCATTGCCCGAGCATAGCGCGAATCGTGCCAGGAAATGCGACGTGAAAGCGGCGGCGAAAACTACTCGGCAGGTTTGTGAGTCCGCGCCAGCTCGTCGGCCGACCGGCTGAAGCGCGCCTTGCCCCACTGGCTGATCCGGTCGATGTAGACCAGCACCACCGGCACGACCACGAGGGTGAGGAGGGTCGAGCTGATCAGGCCGCCGATCACGGCGTGCGCCATCGGCGCGCGCTGGCTCGCCCCCTCGCCGAGGCCGAGCGCCAGCGGCATCATGCCGAACACCATGGCGAGCGTGGTCATCAGGATCGGCCGCAGCCGGATCGAGCCGGCCTCGATCAGGGCGTCGTGGACGGTGGCGCCGCGGGTCCGCGCCTGGTTGAAGAAATCGACCAGCAGGATGGCGTTCTTGGTGACCAGGCCCATCAGCATGATGAAGCCGATCGCGCTGAAGATGTTGAGCGTCGTGCCGGCGATCAGCAGGCCGAGGAAGACGCCGATCAGCGACATCGGCAACGACATCATGATGGCGATCGGCTGCAGGAAGCTGCCGAATTGCGAGGCTAGGATCAGGTAGATCAGGATGACCGCGAGCAGCAGCGCCTGGCCGGCATAGGCCGCGCTCTCGGCCATGTCCTTGGTCGAGCCGCCGAACACGAAGCGGTAGCCGGGCGGCAGCGGCGTGTCGGCCAGCAGCTTCTGCAGGTCGCTGCTGACCTCGCCCGACGACCGGCCCGAGACGTTGGCGGTGATCCAGACCTCGCGGTTGAGGTCGCGGCGGTTGATCTGCGAGGCCCCGACGTCGCTCTCGATGTCGGCGATCTGGGCGATGTGCACCATGCGCGGCAGCCCGTTGGGCTCGCTGCCGGCGGTGAACCAGATGCGCTGCAGGTCGGCGATGCCGGTGCGGTCGTCGGTCGGCAAGCGGACCATGACGGTGTAGTTCTCGCCGTCCGGCGCGCGCCACAGGCTGGTCTCGTCGCCGGCGAACAGCGGCCTGAGCGACTGGGCGACCAGCGCCGAGCCGAGCCCGAGGTCGGAGGCCGCGTCGCGACGCAGGCGCACCGAGAGCAGGGGCTTGGCGGCCTTGAGGTTGCGGTCGAGGTCGACCAGGCCCGGGATCTCCCGGGCACGGCGCATGACGTCCTGCGACAGGCGGTCGAGCACGGCGGTGTCGGAGCCCTGCAGCGACAGCTGAAGCTGCTTCTGCACGCCGCCGCCCGGGCCGCCCGGGATGTTGATCGAGACGAGGATGCCGGGAATGCTCGCGAGCCGCTCGCGGATCGGCTGGGCGAGCTGCTCGGGCGAGCGCTTGCGCTGCTTCAGGGGCTTCAGCCGCAGGTAGAGGCTCGCCTGGTTCTTGCCGTTGGCGTAGCCGGTGTTGACCGTGCCGTAGACATAGTCGACCTCGGGGAACTCGCGCACCGCGGCGTCGACCTGGCGCAGCTTGGCCTCGGTGTACTCGAGCGAGGAGCCGACCGGCGTCTCGATGCTCAGCACCTGCTCGCCGAGGTCGGCCTGGGGGACGAACTCGAAGCCGATGTAGCGGGGCAGGGCGAAGCTGCCGAGGAAGCTCGCCAGCGCGATCAGCAGCGTGATCTTGGGCCAGCGCAGCGACCAGCCGAGCACGCCGCGATAAGCCCGGTTGGCGTGCTCCTGGGCGCCGTTGACGATGCGGGCGAAGCGGCCGGTGCCGTGGGCCTGCGGGTCGTACCATACCGACGACAGCATCGGGTCGAGCGTGAACGAGACGAACAGCGAGATCAGGACGGCGGCCGACACCATGACGCCGAACTGGAAGAAGAAGCGCCCGATGATGCCGCCCATGAAGGCGACGGGCAGGAAAACCGCGACGATGCAGAAGGTGGTGGCCAGCACGGCGAGGCCGATCTCCTCGGTGCCGTCGATCGCGGCCTGCCGGTGCGACTTGCCGAAGCCGATATGGCGCATGATGTTCTCGCGCACCACGATTGCGTCGTCGATCAGGATGCCGATGGCGAGGCTGAGCGCCATCAGGGTGAGCACGTTCAGCGTGAAGCCGAAGGCCGCCATCACCATGAACGAGCCGAACACCGAGATCGGCAGGGCGAGACCGGTGATCACCGTGCTGCGCCAGGAATGCAGGAACAGGAAGACGATGGCGATCGTCAGCAGGCCGCCCTCGATCATCGTCTGCTGGACGTTGTCGACCGAGTTCTGGATGCCGCGCGAGCTGTCGCGGACGATCTCGAGCTTGACGTCCGGGGGCAGGGAGGACTGCAGGTCCGCGACCGCCTTGCGCACGCCGCGGGCGACCGCGATGGTGTTCGAGCCTTGGGTCTTGACGATGTCGATGGCGATGGCGCGCTCGCCGTTCAGCGTGGCGACGTTCTCGCGCTCCTGCTGGCCGTCGACCACGGTGGCGACCTGCCGCAGGTAGACCGGCGCGGGGCCGCGCCGGGCGACGATCAGGTCGGCGAAGCTGCCGGGCTCGGCGATGCGGCCGGTGACCTCGATCAGCCGGTCGTCGTTGCCGCGCGCGACGTTGCCCGCAGGGAAATTCTGGTTCTCCTCGCGGATCGCCGTCATGATGTCGTTGACGCCGACGCGCAGCGAATGCATGCGCCCGGGATCGAGCTCGATGTTGATCTGGCGCTTGACGCCGCCCGCGATGGTCGCCCGGCCGACGTCGCGCACCGTCTGCAGCCGCTTGACGATGACCTGGTCGGCGAGCGTCGTCAGGTCGCGCACCGAGCGGATGTCGGAGCGCACGGCGATCGACACGATCGGCTGGTCGTCCGGGTTGAAGCGCTGGATCAGCGGCTCCTTGACCTCGGGCTTGAAGAGGGCGCGGACCTGCTGGACCTTCTCGCGCACGTCCTGCATGGCAACCGGCGACGGCACCGACAGCTCGAACTCGGCGATGACGATCGACTGCCCTTCGAGCGAGCGCGAGGTCAGGGTCTTCAGCCCGGCGATGGCGTTGATCGATTCCTCGATCTTGCGGCTGATCTCGGTCTCCACCGTCTCGGGCGCCGCGCCGGGATAGCTCGTGGTCACCACGACCACCGGGAAATCGACGTTGGGAAACTGGTCGATGCCGAGCTGGCGGTAGGAGAACAGCCCCATCACCAGCAGCGCCACCATCATCATGGTGGCGAAGACCGGGTTGTCGACGGCGATCCGCGTGAGCCTCATCGTCGAACGCCTAGCGCGCGTCGATGATCTTGACGGGCTGGCCCGCCTCGAGGCCCGGCAGCGGCGCGGACACGATCGTCATGCCGGCTTCCAGGCCCTTCACCTCGACCAGCTCGCCGCGCGACCATGTGCGCACCGCGCCGACCGGCTTTCGCACGAGCACGCCGTTCTCGACCGCGAGCACGAAATCGCCTCGATCGTCCTTGCGCATGGCCGACACGGGCACGGCGAGGGCGTGGCCCTTCTCCTGCACGACGACGCTTCCGGTGGCGAACAGGCCGCCGCGCAGCGCGTCGTGGCGGTCGCTGATCTCGACATAGACCGGGATCGACCGCGACCCGGGCTGGGCGGTCGGGCTGATACGCGTGATGCGGCCTTCGAACACCCGATCGCCGAAGCCTTCCAGCGTCACCTTGGCGGGCTGGCCGACCTTGAGGCGCACGACGTCGGCGGCCGGCATCTGCGCCGTGACCTCGACGTGGCTGGTGTCGAGAAGAGCGAGGATCTTGCCGTCGATCGGCAGCGATTCGCCCTGGTTGGCGATGCGTTCGCCGACCACGCCGTCGAACGGGGCGCGTACCTCGGCGTCGGCGAGGTTCTTTCTGGCGACCTCGAGCTGCGCCTCAGACACGGCGACCATCGAGGCGCGGTTCTCGGCGGTCGAGCGCGCCTGGTCGACGGCCGACTGCGAGACGATGTTGCGGGTCGCCAGGGTTTCCTTGTCGGCGCGGTCACGTGCGGTCCAGCGCGCCTCGGCGCGCGCGGCATCGACTGCCGACTGACGCTCCTTGACCCTGGCCTGAAGCTCGCTGGTCTCGAAGCGGGCGAGGACCTGCCCCTTGCTCACCTTGTCGCCCTCGCGCACCAGCACCTCGGCGAGACGGCCGGCGACGCGCGCCTTGACGATGGTCTGCTCGACCGGTTGCGTGGTGCCGGTGAAGCGAACCCTGTCGACCAGCCCGCGCGGCTCGATCTTGTGCACCTCCGCGGCGATCAGTTCGAGGGTTCGGTCCGCCGCCGGCTGCGCGGCGCCGGCGGGAGCGTTTGGAGCGCCATGACCCTTGCCGGCCTTCCATGCGAAGGCGCCGGCGGCGAGCATGGTGCCGACGGTGAACACGACGAGCAGGACCTTGAGCTTGCGGGTCATGGACGCAACCCTTTCAGGACGAAGTCGAGATAGGCGCGGTAGAAGCGGTCGCTGTCGGCAGGCAGCGACTCGTCGTACGGGGCAAGGGAGCGCAGCCAGACCGAATGCATGGCGAGCGGTTGGGCCAATAGGATGGCCGACATCTCGATGTCGCCGACGGGACGGAACTCGCCGCGCGCGACGCCGCGGCGCAACACCTTTGCGAACAGCTCGCGGCCGCGCAGGTCGAAGTTGGAGCAGTAGAAGCGCGCGACGTCCGGGAAGTTGCCAGCCTCCGCCAGGATAAGCTTGATAACGCCCCCCAGCGGGCTTTCGGCGAACTCGCGGAATTTCATCACCAACTGGCGCAGGAGGTCCTCGGTGGCGCCGTCGAAGGCGTCCACCAGGTCGTTGGCGCGGATCAGCGGCTCGCCGATGGCCTCGACAATGACCGCCTTGAAGAGGTCCTCCTTGCTCTTGAAGTACAGGTAGGGGAGGCCCTTGCTGACGCCGGCGGCACGCGCGACGTCCTCGAGCTTGGTGGCGGCAAAACCCTTGGTGACGAACAGATCGAGCGCGGCGCGGGCAATCTCCGGGGCGCGATCCTCCGGGCGCCGGATACGGCCAGGCAGCTCGGCCGCCTGCAGGGGATCCATAATGACTGAATGGTCAGTATTCATGTTCCGCTATGTAATCTGAACATGATTAACCATCAAGCTCATTCTCCTCGCCAGCCGAGCTTGAAGAGGTGTCTCGGTAATCCGAGACGGAGGGGTCATGGGCCGCGAATGGTGTTGGCCCAATGATAAAAAAAGTCCGGCAGACCGAGGTCGCCGGACTCGTGCTCAGTTACGCCTTTCCACCCCGCTCGCGGGGTGTCGCATTGGCATCACAGAAAAACACTATAAGTGGGCTTCCGGTGGGACCGCGAAGGTCCCACGCGGAAGCCGAAAGGCGTTAGATTAGAGGGGCCAAAGTCTGACTTTGGCTTGTTTTGCCCTTCCTTCTTTTACTGCTTCTTCTTCTTCGCAGCTTTCTTCTTCGCAGCCTTCTTCTTAGCAGCCATGACTGTCTCCTATGGTTAGCTTTGAGGCACCCAACCGCAAGGGCCCCGGGTTACGCAGGTACGCGTGCCGCGCATGCTCAACTGCACCCGGTGGTGCCGCCGCAAGTCGTGCACTTGAGGCACGTCCCGTTGCGAACCATGGTGAAGTTGCCGCATTCCGGACAGGCATCGCCCTCGAACCCCCGAAGCTTCGCCTCGAGAGCGAAGCCGAGAGTCGAGGTGGATGCCTCTCCGTGCGCGACGCCGACGACGGCCGCCTGGGCGTTTGACGCCATAGCGACGGCTGGGCCGTTCGTCAGTTCCGTGGGCGGGGGGCCGGCCGCGATCGCCTCTTCGGCGAGCGCGACATTGCCGGCCGTCCGGCCGTTCAGGATGTAAAGGTTGCTGCGCGTGTAGCCGACGCTGGCGATGCGATTAACCGCCGCTGCCACTGCCTCTGCCGCTTCGGTGCCGGGCGCCGGCAGCTCTCCCTGGACCTCGCCGCGGCCGACGCCGTCGGGCCGCAGGTCGGCCTGCTCGACGTGCGCCAGGTCGCTGCGCCCGAGGTAGGAGATCGCCAGCTCTCGAAATATGTAGTCGAGCAGCGAGGTCGACATCTTGATGGCGTCGTTGCCTTCCACGATGCCCGACGGCTCGAAGCGCGTGAACGTGTAGGCCTCGACGAACTCCTCGAGTGGCACGCCGTACTGCAGCCCGATCGAGATGGCGATAGCGAAGTTGTTCATCAGGCTGCGGAAGGCGGCGCCTTCCTTGTGCATGTCGATGAAGATCTCGCCGACCCGGCCGTCCTCGTACTCGCCGGTGCGGAGATAGACCTTGTGCCCGCCGACGATTGCCTTCTGCGTGTAGCCCTTGCGCCGCTGCGGCAGGCGTTCGCGCCCGGCCCTCACCTCGCGCTCGACGATGCGTTCGACGATGCGCTCGGCAATGACCGGGATGCGCGCGAGGGGCGGCAGGTCGAGGTCGTCGTCGTTGGCCGCCAGATCGTCGCCCAGGGCCATCGCCGACAACGGCTGGGAGAGCTTGGACCCGTCGCGATAGAGGGCGTTGGCCTTCAGCCCGAGCCGCCACGACAGCTCGTAAGCGTCGCGGCAATCCTCGACCGTCGCCGAGCCCGGCATGTTGATGGTCTTGGAGATCGCGCCCGAGACGAAGGGCTGCGCGGCCGCCATCATGCGGATATGGCTCTCCGCCGACAGGCAGCGCGTGCCCTCCCGACCGCACGCATTGGCGCAGTCGAACACCGCCAAGTGATGGTGCGCGAGATCGGGAGCGCCCTCCAGGGTCATCGTCCCGCAGGCGTGCCGGTTCGCGGCTGCGATGTCACTCCGCGAGAAGCCGAGGCGCGCCAGCACATCGAGCCTGGGATCGGCGAGCGCGGCCTCGTCGAGACCGAGGATGTCGCGACAGAAGGCATCGCCGAGGACGGGGCGCGAGAAGGCGTAGCGAATGTCGAAGGCGGTGAGGATCGCCTTGTCGACACGGTCGATCGTCGTCCTGTCGAAGCCGCGCTCGGCCAGGCTGGCGTGGTTGATCGCCGGTGCGGTCGCGAGGGAGCCGTGGCCCACGGCATGGTCGACGATGCGCGTGATCGCGGCCTCGCCGTAGCCCAGGCTCTGCAAGGCGAGCGGAACCGTCCGGTTGATGATCTTGAAGTAGCCGCCACCGGCGAGCTTCTTGAACTTGACCAGCGCGAAATCAGGCTCGATGCCGGTGGTGTCGCAATCCATCACCAAGCCGATCGTGCCGGTCGGAGCGATCACCGAGACCTGCGCGTTGCGATAGCCGTAGCGTTCGCCCAGCCTCAGGGCATCGTCCCACTGGAGCCGGGCGGCTTCGGCGAGAGCCGGATCGGGACAGTGGCGGGCATCGAACGGAACCGGCGCAATCGACAGCCCCTCGTATCCCGTCGCCTCCCCGTGCGCGGCGCGCCGGTGATTGCGCACGACCCGCAGCATGGCGTCGCGATTGGCGGCGAAGCCGGCGAATGGGCCGAGCAGGCGAGCCATCTCGGCCGACGTGGCGTAGGCCGCCCCCGTCATGACGGCGGTCACGGCCGCGGCGATGGCGCGCCCGGCGACGCTATCGTAGGCCAGCCCCGACGCCATCAGGAGGGCGCCGAGATTGGCGTAGCCCAACCCCAGGGTCCGGTAGCGCCACGACAGCTCGGCGATCCGGCGGGACGGGTATTGCGCCATCATTACAGAGATCTCGAGCACCACGGTCCACAGCCTGACCGCATGCTGGAAAGCCTCGACGTCGAACGACCCGTCGGCGCGCCGGAACCGCATCAGGTTGAGCGAGGCGAGATTGCACGCCGTGTCGTCGAGGAACATGTACTCCGAGCACGGGTTCGAGGCGTTGATGCGTCCCGAGGCCGGGCAGGTGTGCCACTCGTTTATCGTCGTGTCGTACTGGACGCCCGGGTCGGCCGATTGCCATGCCGCCTCGGCGACGCTCTGCCACAGCCTGCGGGCGCCGACGGTGCGCGCGGTCCTGCCGGATGTACGCTCGGTCAAGGCCCACGGCTGGTCGGCCTCGACCGCGCGCAGGAACGCGTCGGTGATGCGCACCGAGTTGTTCGCGTTCTGGCCGGCGACGGTAAGGTAGGCCTCCGACTCCCAATTGGTGTCGTAGGTCGGGAACTCGATCTCGCGATAGCCTTGGCGAGCGAACTGGATGACCCGCTGGATGTAGCTCTCCGGCAGCATCGCCTTGCGGGCCGCCGAGATCTCCCGGCGCAGCGCCGGGTTGCGCTTGGGATCGAAGGCCTGGTCGCCCGAGAGGCTGCTGTCGACGCAGGCCCGCATCACCGCGTTGAGATGGCGATTGGCGAGCCGCGACCCGGCGACCAGCGCGGCGACCTTCTGCTCCTCGACGGTTTTCCAGGCGATGAAGTCCTCGACGTCCGGATGATCGATGTCGACGCACACCATCTTGGCGGCGCGGCGCGTCGTGCCGCCGGACTTGATGGCGCCGGCCGCGCGATCGCCGATGCGCAGGAACGACATCAACCCGGAGGATCGGCCGCCGCCCGTGAGCCGTTCGCCGGCGCCGCGCACCTGCGAGAAATTGGAGCCGCTGCCCGAGCCGTACTTGAAGAGCCTGGCCTCGCGGACCCACAAATCCATGATGCCGCCCTCGTTCACCAGGTCGTCGGCGACGCTCTGGATGAAGCAGGCATGCGGCTGCGGCCGCTCGTAGGCGGAGGGCGAGGGCCGGGCGACCCCATCGCGATGATCGACGAACCAATGACCCTGGCCCGGGCCGTCGATGCCGTACGCCCAATGCAGGCCGGTGTTGAACCACTGCGGGGAGTTGGGCGCGCAAACCTGCGTCGCCAGCATGTGGCAGTGCTCGTCGTGGAAGGCGCGCGCGTCGGCCTCGCTGTCGAAGTAGCCGCCGCGCCAGCCCCAATAGGTCCAGGCGCCAGCCATGCGATGGAACACCTGGCGCGCGCTGGTCTCGCCGACGAAGCGGTCGGCCTCGGGCAACTGCGCGAGCGCGGCTTCGTCAGGGACCGAGCGCCACAGCCACTGCGGCATGTCGGGCTCGGCCACCTTTGTCGTCCGCGCCGGGACACCAGACCGCCGGAAATACTTCTGGGCGATGATGTCGACGGCAACTGCCGACCAGTCGGCCGGCACGTCGAGCCCCGACATCTGGAACACGATCGAACCGTCGGGATTGCGGATCTCGGAATCGGCAGCACGAAACGCCACTCCTTCGAATGGCGATCTTCCTGCTTGCGTATACCGACGCTCAAAGCGCATCGACGGTCCCCCGTGCCCATTTCCCGTCTCTTGAAGTCGTCTGCGGGAGGTGCTCTATCGCTTTCGAGCACGCACATGTGGGCACTGATCGATAGTAAATTACAAAATCTTGTGTGCGCAACTACATTTTGTAGAGCAAGGTGTTGATGATACTAGATGATGCAAGCGCGCAACAGGGGGCAAAAGCGGTGCGTTTTCTCCACGTCGGACGATGTGATGGGCGCCGTCAGGACAGTCGCGTTGCGCGCCTCCTGGCCTCCGCGTACAAGCGGCGCGGTAACTTTCGAAGCATGGGTTGCGCATGACGATCGGCACGTGGCTGTTCACCAAGAGACGCGGCGAGCTCGTTGGCACCGATGCCGAAGGCAACCGCTACTTCCAGGACAAGCGCGTCGTCGCGGGGCAGCGGCGCAGGCGCTGGGTGATGTACAACGGCGTTGCCGAGGCCTCGCGCGTTCCGCCCGACTGGCATGGCTGGCTGCACTACACGACGAACGAGGTGCCGCCGGCCGGCGGCCTGCCGCGCAAGCCGTGGCAGAAGGAACATGTGCCCAATCTCAGCGGCACGGCCGGCGCCTACCGTCCGCCGGGTCACACGCTGTCGAGCGGCGAGAAGCCCAAGCCGCCCTACGAGGCGTGGCGGCCGGGCTGACGCGGCTGCAGGTGGGGAAGGGGCGTGGGTCGCAATATCGTCGAGACGATCGTGGGTGCGCTGGTCCTGGTGGTGGCCGGTGTGTTCGTCTTCTACGCGTTCGCCAAGTCGGACCGCAGATCACCCGATGGCTACCAGATCATCGCCCGCTTCGACCGGATCGATGGCCTCAAGCGCGGCGCCGACGTGACGGTGAGCGGGGTGAAGGTGGGTGCGGTGACGGGCTTCGAGCTCGACCGCACCACCTACCAGGCGATCGTCCGCATGATGGTGTCGGCTGGGCTCGACCTGCCGGTCGACACGCATGCCAAGATCGTGAGCGAGTCGCTGTTGGGCGGCATGGTCGTCATTCTCGAGCCGGGCAGCGACAAGACCATGATCAAGCCGGGCGGCGAGATCGACAAGACGCAGGGCGCGATCCCCTTGTCGGAGCTGATCGCGAAGTTCATGTTCGGAGGTACAGGGTCCAAGTGATGAACACCCGTTCCAAGCTGCCTCCGACCTGGCGTCAACCCGACGGCAAGCCGGTGTCGTGCCTCGAAAAGATCAAAGTCCTCAACCAGAACATCCAGGAAATCGAATCGCTGTGCGCCGACGCGCTCGAGGATGGAGTCCTGATGGGATGCGATGCCGATCAGATCAAGGCCGCCCTGCACGAGCTGATCGACGGGCTGGAGGTGCCCTGCACCGGCAAGCGCTGAGCGTGCGAACGCTCCTGGCGCTGGCGGTGTCGCTGGCTGGCCTCGTCGCGATCGCCATGGACGCGCAGGCGCAGCAGCGGCCGCAACCGCAAGCTCAACCGCGGGCGGCCAGCGCCAACCTGCGGCCGATACCGGACGGTCCCGGCAGGCGGGTTGCCGAGCTGCAGGGGCTCGACAAGGTGACCGCGCGCACCCAGCGCTTCGTTGCGCCGGTCGGCGAGGCGACCCGCTTCGGTACCCTGGAAATCTCGGTCGGCGACTGCCTGGTCAACGTCCCGGAAGCGCCGCCCGAGGCGGTGGCCTATCTCACCATCGTCGATCATAAGCCGGGCCAGCCGGAGGAGAAGCTGTTCGCCGGCTGGATGTTCGCCTCGACGCCGTCGCTGTCGGCGCTCGACCACGGCGTCTACGACGTTCGCGTGCTCGCCTGCACGATGGCGCAGGGATCGGCGCCGCCCAGGCCGCGCTGAAACTCCGCCGGCTGCTCGATTGCCGCCGACAGCAGCGGGCGAAACTCCTCTCGGGCGATCTCGACGGCGCCGAAGCCGCGCAGATGCTCGGTCATGAACTGGCAGTCGAGCAGGCGGAAGCGGCCGACGATCAGCCGCGCCACCAGATGGACCAGGGCCACCTTCGAGGCGTCGCGCTGGCGCGTGAACATGCTCTCGCCGAAGAACGCTGCGCCGACCGAGACGCCATACAGGCCGCCGGCGAGCTGGCCGTCTGCCCAGCACTCGACGCTGTGGGCGTGGCCGCGGCGATGCAGCTCGGTGTACAGGGCGATGATCGGCTCGTTGATCCAGCTCTCGGGATGACCCGGCCGCGGCTCGGCGCAGGCCCGGACCGTCTCGCTGAACGCCGTGTCGGCGGTGACCCGAAAATGGCCGGCGCGGATCGTGCGCGCCAGCCGATGGGGCAGGTGAAAACCGTCGAGCGGCAGCACGGCGCGCCGCCTCGGATCGAGCCAGTGGAGCTTGGGATCGTCGCGCCGCTCGCCCATCGGGAAGACGCCGATGCGATAGGCCTGCAGCAGGAGGTCGGGCGTGATCTCCATCGCCGGGACGCTACCTCTTCAGGCCGACCAGCTTCTCCAGCCAGTGTATGTCGTACTCGCCGTCGATGAAGCTCTGCTCGCCGACGATGCGCAGATGCAGCGGGATCGTCGTGTCGATGCCGCCGATCACGAATTCCTCGAGCGAGCGGCGCAGGCGCATCAGGCACTCGTTGCGCGTGCCGCCGTTGACGATCAGCTTGGCGACCATCGAATCGTAGTAGGGCGGCATGACGTAGCCCGTGTAGAGGCCGGAATCGACGCGCACGCCGAGGCCGCCCGGCGGGTGATAGTCGACGACGCGGCCGGGGCAGGGCACGAAGGTCTCGGGATGCTCGGCGTTGATCCGGCATTCGATGGCGTGGCCCTGGATCACGATGTCGTCCTGGGTCATGCCGAGCGGTGCGCCGTTGGCGATACGGATCTGCTCGCGCACGAGGTCGATGCCGGTCACCGCCTCGGTGATGGGGTGCTCGACCTGCAGGCGGGTATTCATCTCGATGAAGTAGAACTCGCCGTCCTGGAACAGGAATTCCAGCGTGCCGGCGCCCCGGTACTTCAGCTTGCGGACGGCGGCGGCCGCAAGCTCGCCGATGCGCTGCCGCTGCTCGGCATTGAGGGCCGGTGACGGCGCCTCCTCTAGAACCTTCTGGTGGCGCCGCTGCAGGGAACAGTCGCGCTCGCCGAGATGGACGCCCGCGCCCTTGCCGTCGCCCAGCACCTGGATCTCGATGTGGCGCGGCCGTGACAGGTATTTCTCGACGTAGACCGAGTCGTTGCCGAAGGCGGCCTTGGCCTCGGCGCGGGCGAGCGAGAAGGCCTCAGCTGCGGCCGATTCGTCGCTCACCACCTTCATGCCGCGCCCGCCGCCGCCCGCCACCGCCTTGACCAGCACCGGCCAGCCGATCCGCTCGCCGAGCGCAACGACCTCGTCGCGCGTCTCGACCGGCCCCGCAGAGCCGGGCACCAGCGGCAGCCCGAGCTCGGCCGCGGTCTGCTTGGCGATGATCTTGTCGCCCATCATGCGGATATGCTCGGCCGTCGGGCCGATGAAGGTGAAGCCGTGCGCCTCGACTGCCTCGGCGAAGCGGGCGTTCTCGGACAGGAAGCCGTAACCCGGATGGATCGCGTCGGCGCCGGCAATCGTCGCGGCCGACAGGATGGCCGGGATGTTGAGGTAGCTGTCGCGTGCCGGCGGCGGGCCGATACACACCGATTCGTCGGCCAGCCGGACATGCATGGCGTCGCTGTCGGCGGTCGAATGCACGGCGACAGTCTGGATGCCCATCTCGCGGCAGGCGCGATGGATGCGCAGCGCGATCTCGCCGCGGTTGGCGATCAGGACCTTGTCGAACATCGCGGCGGCGGCGTCCCTACTCGACGACCAGCAACGGTTCATCGTACTCCACGGGCTGGGCGTTCTCGACCAGGATGCGCGTGACCTTGCCGGCCTTGCGCGCCTTGATGGGATTGAAGGTCTTCATTGCCTCGATGATCAGCAGGGTCTGGCCGGCAGCGACCTCGTCGCCGACCGACACGAAGTTCGGCTTGCCGGGCTCGGGCGCCAGATAGGCGGTGCCGACCATCGGCGATTTCACGGCGCCCGGATGCTTGGCGAAGTCACTGGCCGCCCCGGCCGTGTCGGTCGACGCCGTTCCCGCCGGGACGGCGGCGGCGGCCACCATGGGGGCGGCCGCGACCGTCACCGTGGGCCGCGCCACCCGGATGCGCCGGTCGCCATCGCACAGCTCGATCTCGCCGAGGCCGGTCTCGTGGAGAATCTGTGCCAGCTTGCGGACGAACTCGGTATCCATCTCGAATTTTGCCATGGGGCCGGTGCTCCGCGATGAAGGTCAGCGTGCCAGCAGGCGGGCCAGCGCCTGCAATGCCAGAAGGTAGCCGTGGCTGCCCAGCCCCGCGATCACCCCGACCGCAGCCGGGCTGATATAGGAATGGTGGCGGAAGCTTTCACGCTTGTAGATGTTGGACAGGTGGACCTCGATCACCGGCAGTTCGGCGGCGTTCAGGGCATCGAGCAGGGCAACGGAGGTATGGGTGTAGGCGCCGGCGTTGATGACGATTCCGGCGTTCTTCTCGCGCGCCGCCTGAATCCGGCCGACCATGTCGCCCTCGTGATTGCTCTGGGCGAACTCGATATTTATCCCCAGGCGCTCCGCTTCCCTGCGGCACGCCTCCTCGACATCGGCCAGGGTTTCGCGACCGTAGATCTCGGGTTGCCGCTTGCCGAGCATGTTGAGATTTGGGCCATTGAGCACGAGGACCGGCTTGGCGGCCGCATCCTGCGGGGCCTCCTGTGCGGCCAAATCTCCCTCCCCGTCCTGAAAAAGCGCCGCGGGTTATAGCATGGCGAGTCCGAGCGACAAGGCAGGCTCAGCCGTCGTCTCGAAGGGCCCTGGCTCGGGCGAACAAGCGCTCGATCAGGGAGTCGAACCTGCGCCGCTCGTCGGGGGCGAGGGCCTCGTAGAGCCTCTCCTGGTATGCCAGGGCCAGCGGCACGATGCGGGCATGCATGACGCGGCCGCGCGCGCTCAGCCGCAGCGAGGCGCGCCGGCGGTCGGTACGGTCGGTGGCGCGCTCGACCAGGCCCCGCCCCATAAGCCCGGCGACGGCCCGGCTGACCGCGACCTTGTCCATGACGATCCGCTGGCCCACCTCGGAGGCGGTGAGAGGGGCGAAGCGGCCGAGCGCCGCCATCACCCGCCATTGCGTGACGGTCAGCCCGAACGGCTCGGCGTAGAGGTCGTGCAGCGACTCGGACACGAACTGCGCCAGCACGGAGAGCCGGTAGGGCAGAAAATTCTCCAGCTCGAGGGCTTGCAAAGCGTCCGGCATGATAGTTACATTTGAAACTAATTTGGCATCGAGGTCAACCGGAGGTCGACCATGGCAACCGTCAAGGACTCCACCGCGGCCGTCGACGAGACCAATCCGATGGGCACCGACGGCTTCGAGTTCGTCGAGTACACCGCGCCCGATCCGGCGGCGCTCGGCGCGCTGTTCGAGAGCATGGGCTTCGTGCGGGTGGCGCGGCACCGCTCCAAGGACGTCTCGCTGTACCGCCAGGGCGACGTCAACTTCATCGTCAACGGCGAGACGGAGAGCTTTGCGCAAGGCTTTGCCCGCGTGCACGGGCCCAGCGTCTGCGCCATCGCCTTTCGCGTGAAGAACGCGGCCTTCGCCTACAAGCGTGCCTTGTCGCTCGGCGCCTGGGGCGTCGAGAACAAGGTCGGGCCGATGGAGCTCAACATCCCGGCGATCAAGGGCATCGGCGATTCGCTGATCTACCTGGTCGATCGTTACGGCCCGCGCGGCACGATCTACGATGTCGACTTCGAGTTCCTGCCCGGCATCGAGCATTCGCCCAAGGGCGTCGGGCTGACCTACATCGATCACCTGACGCACAACGTGCATCGCGGGCGCATGGCCGAATGGGCCGATTTCTACGAGCGCCTCTTCAATTTCCGGGAGATCCGCTACTTCGACATCGAAGGCAAGCTGACCGGGCTCAAGAGCAAGGCCATGACCAGCCCGTGCGGCAAGATCCGCATCCCGATCAACGAGAGCACCGACGACAAGTCGCAGATCCAAGAGTACCTGTCGGCCTATCACGGCGAGGGCATCCAGCACATCGCGCTCGGCACCGGCGACATCTACGACACGGTCGAGGCCCTGCGCAGCCGCGGCGTGCCGTTCCAGACGGTTCCCGACACCTACTACGAGCAGGTCGATGCCCGTCTGCCGGGTCACGGCGAGGATGTGGGCCGCCTGGCCGCCGATCGCATCCTGATCGACGGCGCGCCGACCAAGGGAGGCGGTCTGCTGCTGCAGATCTTCACCCAGACCGTGATCGGACCGATCTTCTTCGAGATCATCCAGCGTCGCGGCAACGAGGGATTCGGCGAAGGCAATTTCCGCGCCCTGTTCGAGTCGATCGAGCTCGACCAGATCCGGCGCGGCGTCCTCAAGGCATAGAACGAGCGGAGGGAACCATGAGCAAGAACTGGATTCCGTTGCGCCAGGTCGAGGGCATCGCCTCGCGCCAGGCCCACGTCCGGCTTCCCGAGGGCACCTACGAGCGGGAGATCGGCAAGGAAGGCTTCTTCGGGCCGTCGGCGCAGTTCCATCATCGGCACAAGCCGACCGACTGGATCGCGTTCGACGGCGCCATCCGGCCGCGCGCTTTCGATCTCGGCAAGCTCGCCGCCGCGGCGACGAGCCCGTGGCAGGCGCAACTGGTGATGTCCAACCCGCATCTGCAGATGCGCATGTGGCGGCTCGACGAGCCGATGAGCGAGCTGGCGCGCAACAGCGACGGCGACCAGCTGCTGTTCATCCACGAAGGCGAGGGCGCGCTGTACTGCGACTATGGCCATCTCGACTACCGCGACGGCGACTACATCGTCGTGCCGCGCGGCACGATGTGGCGCCTGTCACCGGTCAAGCCCACCCTGATCCTGATGGTCGAGGCGACCAACGAGCACTTCACCTTGCCGGAGAAGGGCCTGGTCGGTCGCCATGCGATCTTCGACACGGCGATGCTCGACACGCCCCGGCTCGACGACGCCTTCCGCGCCCAGCAGGATGAGCGGACCTGGCGGGTCTCGGTGAAGCGGCGCAACCAGCTGTCGACGGTGACCTTCCCGTTCAACCCGCTCGATGCGGTGGGCTGGCATGGCGATCTCAGCGTGGCGCGCATCAACTGGCGCGACCTGCGGCCGCTGATGAGCCATCGCGCCCATCTGCCCCCATCCGCCCACACCACCTTCGTGGCCGGCCGCTTCGTCGTCTGCACCTTCGTGCCGCGGCCTTTCGAGAGCGACCCCGAGGCGCTGAAGCTGCCATTCTTCCACAACAACGACGACTACGAGGAGATCATCTTCTACCACAAGGGCAGCTTCTTCAGCCGCGACAACATCCACCCCGGGATGATGACGGTCCATCCTTCCGGCTTCACGCACGGCCCCCATCCCAAGGCTTTCAATGCCGCCACCAAGGGCGGGCGGATGGAGACCGACGAGGTCGCTGTCATGATCGATACGCGCGATGCCGTCGATGTCGCTGCCATGCCGGCCGGCGTCGAGTTCGACGGCTACGTGAAGTCATGGCGCCCTCCGGTGCTCGAGCAGGCGGCGGAGTAGGCGGCGATGAAGCTCGGCTCATTGAAGGAAGGCGGCCGCGACGGCACGCTGATCGTCGTCGACCGCGCGCTCCGGCGGGCGGTACGGGCGACCGGGATCGCGCCGACGCTGCAGAAGGCGCTCGACGACTGGGCGGCCGTGTCGCCGAGGCTTGCCGAGTTGGCCGGGCGGCTGGGCGAGGGCAAGGCACCCGGCGCCTTCGACCTCGACACCGCGGCGCTGGCGGCGCCGCTGCCGCGCGCCTTCCAGTGGGCCGACGGGTCGGCCTACGTCGTGCATGTCGAGCTGGTCCGCAAGGCGCGCGGCGTCGAGATGCCGCCGTCCTTCTGGACCGATCCGCTGATGTACCAGGGCGGCTCGGACTCCTTCATCGGCCCCTGTGACGACATCGAAGCGGGGGACGAGGCCTGGGGCATCGATTTCGAGGGGGAGATCGGGGTCATCGTCGACGACGTACCGATGGGGGTATCGGCCGAGGCAGCGCGCCGGCACATCAGGCTGGTGACGATCCTGAACGACGTGTCGTTGCGCAACCTGATCGTCACGGAGCTCGCCAAGGGCTTCGGCTTCTTCCATGGCAAGCCGGCGACGGCCTTCGCGCCGGTGGCGGTGACGCCGGACGAGCTCGGCGAGGCCTGGGACGGCGCCAAGCTCGATCTGCCGCTGATCTCGGCCCTGAACGGCAAGGAGTTCGGCCATCCCAACGCGGCGACGGACCTCACCTTCGACTTTGGCCAGCTGATCGCCCATGCCGCCCGTACGCGGCATCTCGAGGCCGGCACCGTCGTCGGCTCGGGCACCGTCGCCAATCGCGACGCCGGGGTCGGCTGCTCGTGCATCGCCGAGCGCCGGGTGCGCGAGACCATCGAGGGCGGCAAACCCGTGACGCCGTTCATGGCCTTCGGCGACCGAATCCGGATCGAGATGCTCGACCGCGCCGGCCAGTCGATCTTCGGCGCCATCGATCAGAAGGTCGTGCGCTACGCGCCGACTGTGTGAGCCCGCAACTCTCCGTTGCTTCCCCGGCGAATGAAGCGAAGGCTGGTCGGGAAAGCATTGTCAATGAACCGGCAAACCCTAAGGTAGCTGCGGAGGCGGCCATGAAGCTGATCGGCTATTTTCGTTCGTCGGCGGCGTTTCGCGTCCGCATTGCCCTCAATCTCAAGGGCGTGGCCGTGGAGCATGCGTCGCGCCACCTGCGCAAGGGCGAGCAGGCGGCGCCCGACTATGTCGCGCTCAATCCCCAGAAGCTGGTGCCGGCGATGGTGCTCGACTCGGGCGACGTCCTGACGCAGTCGCTGGCGATCCTCGAGTATCTCGAGGAGACGCATCCGGAGCCGCCGTTGCTGCCTCAAGATCCGGTGGATCGCGCCCGGGTCAGGGCATTGGCGCTGATCTGCACCGCCGACATCCATCCGATCCAGAACCTGCGGGTCATGGCCTACCTGCGGGACAATTTCGGGCAAAGCGAGGAGAGTGCCTTTGCCTGGTCGCGTCACTGGATCGACACCGGCTTCGAGGCCTACGAGGCCTCGGTTGCCGGCGACCGCAAGACCGGCCTGCTCAGCCACGGGGATCACCCGACGATGGCCGACCTTTGCCTCATTCCGCAGGTATTCAATGCCGCACGCTTCAAGGTCGACATGAGAAAATACCCGACAATCCAGCGCATCTTCGAGGCCAGCATGAAACTGCCAGCCTTCGACGCGGCCCAGCCATCCCGGCAGCCGGACGCCGAGCCATGAGGAAGGGCGTCATCGCGGGACTGGTGCTGCTCGGGCTGGTCGGCATCTGCCTGGCCGCCGTCCCGTTCGTCCAGATCCACATTGCCGACCTGCTCAAGGCCGAGATCGAGCGCAGCGGCACCACCAAGGTCGGCAGCGTCGAGGTCGCACTGTTCGACCGGCAGGTCGTCCTGCTGGACGTCAAGAGCACGCGGCCCGCCGGAGAGATGACCATCGGGCGTGCCGAGGCATCGGGGATCGATTGGCCGATCCGGGAACTGCTGCAGGGTCGCACGCCTCTGCAGGGCATCCGCTGGGGCGACCCGCTGCAGGCCAAGCGTCTCGAGGTGAAGGACTTTCGCGCTTATGACCGCGTCACCCAGGTGAACCTGGCCTCCATGGTCGTTCTCGATTTCGACCTCGACCGCTTCGATCCGGGCGAAGAGGGCCCGCATGCCGAGCGGCAGCGCGTGACGCGCGCCCTGGCGGCGCTCCAGGTCGGCCGGCTGGAGTTGCGCACACTCGCCATCGACCAGCAGCAGAAAGGAGACAAGCTCGGCGTCGCTTCGTTCGTCGTCGAGGGATTCGAGCGGGGCCACCTGTCGCGACTGACGGTCAGCGACATGGAGGTGGCGGCGAAAGGCAAGACGGTCGCCGAGGTCAAGATCGGCGACTTCGACGTCCATGGCCTGGACGTGAGCCGGCTGCTCGGCGCCCTCGGCTCCAGCGACTGGGAGCCGGGGATGCCGATGGGGCGCATACAGCTTCTCAGCGGTCGCATCTCGGGATTCGGCGGCGATGCCTTCTCCCGCTACGGCATCTCCCTCGCCAGCATCAGCGTCGAGACGGTGCACGAATCACGCGAGATGAGTCGCACGCGGACCCGGATCGAGGGCTTCGTGCTCGCACCTCCGCTGCGCGGCCTCGAATCGCTCCAGTTGCGGATCGCCATGCAATCGATGGGGCTGAAGGAGATCAAGCTCGATCTCGATTGCTCGGGGCTCGAGGATCGGGCCAAGGGGGTGCTCGAGGTCGAGCGCTGTGCCCTGGTCGGGCCGGGGCTGGGCGAGATCGACTTCTCGGCGCGGCTCGTCAATGCCGACGCGGCCTTCTGGCAGGCGATCGACGAAGGCGATCTCGACGGCCTGCAGATGTCGTCGGCCGCGCTGGGGTCGGCCAAGCTCGTGGTTGCCGACAAGAGCCTTCTGGAGCGCAGCCTCAAGGCGTTGTCGACGGTGACCGGCCAGCCGGTCGCCAGGACGCGGGCGAACCTGGCAAACGAGATCCGGCGCTATTCGCCGCCCGGGGTGCTGATCTCCGAGAGCATGACCAGGCTGCTCGACACGGTTGCGCAGTTCATCGAGCGCGGCGGCACGCTGACGGTCGAGGCCTCGCCCGATCCACCGGCCGACCTGGACCGCTTCACCTACCTCATCCGGCCCGACGCCGACCTGGTGAGCGGCCTCGGCCTCACGGCGACGCTGTCGAAGTAGGGTCTCTCATCCCGCCTTTCGGGCGTCGGCGATGAGCCGCTTCAGGGTCGCGGCATCGACGGCGCCGGGCACGAACTGGTTGCCGATCACGAAGGCCGGGGTGCCGCGCACGCCGAGAGCACCGGCGAGGGCGAGGTTGCGGTCGATGACCTGCTTGAGCTTCGGATCCTCCATGTCCTTCTCGAGCTGTGAGCGGTCGAGCCCGGCCGAGACGGCGATCTCGAGGATGCGGTCGCGATCGAGCTTGCCGCTGTGATCCATCAGCGCGTCGTGCAGGGCCTGGTGCTTGCCCTGCCTGGTCGAGGCAAGGGCTGCGAGGGCGGCGATCCGCGACGCTTCGCCGAGGATCGGCAGATCCTTGTAGATGACCTTGACGTTGCCGTCGGCGGCGAGGACAGACTTGACCGCCTGGTGGGCCCGCTTGCAGTAGGGACACTGGTAGTCGTTGAAGTCGACGATCACCACGTTTCCGTTGGGGTTGCCGCCAATCGGGCTGTCGGGATCGCGGAACAGCTCGGCCTGGTTCTCCTTCACGCCCTTCTGGGCCACGGCGTCGCGCTGGCTGTCCTGCCGGCGCTCGAGTTCCTGCATGGCCTCGACCAGGACCTCGGGATTGGTCAGCAGATACTCCCGGACGCTCCTGCCGAAAGCGCTGCGGTCGGTAGGCGGTGAGGCCGCAGGTGCCGGGCTGGCCAGGCGCGCCGGCGCCGTCGCCAGCACGGCCACCAGCGCACCGACCGCCACGAGGCCGGCGGAGACGACGACAAGAGCTGCTCGCATGATCGATCTCCGGGCCTAACGGCGTCCTGCCGGCCGCGTGTTGATGTAAGCCTTGATGTCCTGGGCCCTCTGCCAGGCCGGTGTCCCGGCCTGCAGCTGGCGGGTGGCGGTGTCGGCATGGGCCTGCGCCTCGCTGCGCTGGCCGCGCAACGCGGCCATCTCGGCGCGGGCGAGCGAGGTCATGCCGGGGTTGTTGAGCTTCGAGTAGCCGGCCGCCATCAGGCGCCACAGCTCGAAGCTTCCCGCCTCCTGCTGAACTGCCTGCTCGAGATTGCGAACCGCCTCGCGGTCGTTGTCGGGCGAATTGGTGTCGAGAAGGGCGCGGGCGTAGTCGATCTTGACGATCGCCGCACCGGGCAGCAGTTGCACGGCGCGTCGGTACGAGGCCACGGCCTCGCCGGCCTTGCCGTTCTCGTAGAGCATCTGGCCGCGCACCTCGTGGAAGTACGGGTCGTTGGGGTGCTCCTTGAGCAGCCCGTCGATGGTGAGCAATGCCGAGCCGAGGGCGCCCTTGCGGTACCAGGCGATGGCGCGCGCATAACGCGCCGGCACCGCGCGATCGGCCTCGCTGAAGCGCGAGAGCGCGGTGTCTGGCGTGATGAAGCCCATCAGCTTGGCGACCATGCGATGGTGCATGTTGAGCGCCTGCGCCGTGTCGGGCGTATTGGCGTAGGGCGAGCGCTTCAGCGCCTCCTCGAACGTGGTGATGCGGTCCGGCGTCAACGGATGCGTCGACAGGTACGGGTCGCGGCGATTGATCTGCATGCGCTCCTCGCGCTGCAGGATGCGCAGGAACTCGACCGTGCCCTTGGGCGATTGCCCGGTTCGCTGAAGGTAGGTGATCGCCGCCTGGTCGGCGGCGCTCTCCTGCGTCTGCGTGTAATGCAGGAACGACAGCAGGGAGCCCGGCGCCCGCGGCCCCCCCAAACCCGTGGTCGGGCCGCCGCGCCCCGCGCCGCCGCCCGACAGGGCACCCGCCGCCATCGCGCCGCCGCCCAGGATGGCCTCGAGAATCTGCAGGGTGGTCAGGTTGCGCAGCTCCTCCTGCATGCGGGCGAGATGGCCGCCGGCGATGTGCCCGCTTTCGTGCGCCAGGATTCCAATCAGCTGGTTGGGCGTCTCGGTGCGCATGATCAGCCCGGTGTTCAGGAAGATGCGCTGGCCGGCGGCGACGAAGGCGTTGAGCGAGTGATCCTGGACGATCATGATCTCGACCGAGTTGGGGTCGAGGCCGGCGGCACGCCAGATCGGTATCACCAGCGTACGGATGGTGCTTTCGATCTCGGCGTCGCGGATCAGATTGAGACGTTGATTTTGCTGGGCTTTCGCGGCACCAAACGGCGCCAGCGCGAACAGCGTGAGGCAGAAGAGGGTGATGATGCGTCGAAACACGGGCGGCACGAGGTCCTGGCAGGCTAGGAACGCGCGTTGGCCGCGTCAATTGCGCAACCTGGCGCTGGTGGGAACGGTTGTGCTGGTCGCTTGTGGCTGCAGTGAGGCGGACCGCGAGTCCGATCGCGCCGCGAACGCCGCCAATCCAGCCGGCCTCCCATCGCCGCGTCAAGGGATATCTCAGGTCGTCAAGGCCGGGTCGTTCTCCGCGGTCTCCGCCGACGAGAGCCGGGCGGCCGAGATCGGCCGGGACATCCTGCAGAACGGAGGCAACGCGACCGACGCCGCCGTGGCCATGTACTTCGCGTTGGCCGTGACCTTACCTTCGGCGGCGGGCCTCGGGTCGACCGGGGCCTGCATTGTCCATAGCGACAAGTCGAAGGCGGCGGAAGCCTTCGTGTTCCCGCCGATTGCGGCGCCCGGGCCAGTCGCCGGACAAACCTTCGTCGTGCCGTCGAGCGTGCGTGCCCTCACGCTGATGCACATCAGGCACGGCCAGTTGCGCTGGGAGCAGACCGTGGCGCCGGCGGAGCGGATGGCGCGTTTCGGCGTGCCGGTGTCGCGTGCGCTGTCGCGAGACCTGCAGGCCGGCAGCTCTCTCCTGATGGGGGATCGCGAAGCGCGAAGGATCTTCGGCAAGGGCGGCGGCGTGATCGGCGAGGGAGACATCTGGGTCCAGGGGGATCTCGCCGGCACGCTGGGCAGCATCCGCCAGCGCGGCGGCGGTGAGTTTTTCCAGGGTTCGCTGGCCCGAACGCTGTCTGAGCAGATTTCCCAGCTGGGCGGCAGCCTGCCGCTCGAAGCGCTGCGCAGCGCTGTGCCGCAGGCCAGCGCACCGACCACGGAGGGATATGGCCGACGCAGGGTTTACGTCGCGCCGCCACCGGCAGCCGGTGCGATGGCGCTCGCGGGCTGGAAGGGGCAGGCGCCGGGCGGGCCGGTACCGAGCGATTCGAACGGCTTCTCGGGTTTGGTCGCGGTCGACGGCAAGGCCGGCGCCGTGGCGTGCAGCTTGTCGATGGGACAGCTGTTCGGGGCTCGCGTCGTCGTTCCGGGCACCGGCGTGCTGCTGGGCGCCATGACGCCGGTAGGCGGCTCGGTCAGCCCGATGATCGTGGCCAACCCGAACAACGGCGAGTTCGGTTTCGCCGGGGCGGGCGGCGGCGCGCCGACAGCCGCGCAGGCCACCGGCAAGATTGCCTTTTCGGTGCTCGAGCAGAACCAGACGCTGCTGACCGCGCTCGGGGCGCAGCGCGGGCAAGGCGGCTGGGTCAACGCGATTGCCTGTCCGTCCGGCCTGCGCAGCGGCTCGGCGTCGTGCCAGAGCGGAATCGATCCGGCGAGCGCCGGATTGGCCCTGATTGCCACGACCCGTTAGGCGCGGCGCATGTCGGGGAAGCTCTCGCGCCGTGGCGGCGCCGTCGATCCGTTCATCGTCATGGACGTCATGGCCGCGGCGGCAGAGAAGGAGGCGGCGGGCGACACGGTAATCCACCTGGAGGTCGGTCAACCCAGCACGCCGGCACCCAGGAGCGCGCTGGCTGCCGCCCACGCGGCCCTCGACTCCGACAGGATCGGCTATGTCGCTGCACTGGGAATTCCGCCGCTGCGCGAGCGCATCGCGCGCCACTATCGCGAGGTCCATGGCGTCGACGTCGCCTCGGACCGGGTGATCGTGACGACTGGATCGTCGGGCGGCTTTCCCCTGGCCTTCCTCGCGAGCTTCGACGCCGGCGACCGCATCGCCCTGGCGGCACCGGGCTATCCGGCCTACCGCAACATCCTGACGGCGCTGAACCTCGAAGCGGTCGACCTGCCGACATCGGCAGCCGATCGCTTCCAGCCGACGGTCGAAGCCCTGGAGAAGGCCGGCCGCATCGATGGCCTGATCGTGGCGAGCCCCTCGAATCCCACAGGCACCATGGTCGGCCATGGCGAGATGAGGGCCCTCGCCAAATGGTGCGACAGCCGGGGCGTTCGGCTGATCTCCGACGAGATCTATCACGGGATCGTCTACGAAGGGGACACTGTCTCGGCAGTCGAGGTCTCCGACAGCGCGATCGTTGTCAACAGCTTCTCCAAGTACTTCTCGATGACCGGCTGGCGCATCGGCTGGCTGGTCGTCCCGCCGGATCTGGTCCGGCCGATCGAGCGCCTGACCCAGAACTTCTTCATTTCCGTGCCCACTCTCAGCCAGCATGCCGCGCTGGCGGCGTTCGACGGCAAGGACGAGCTCGACGGCCATGTCCGCCGCTATCGCGCCAATCGCGACCTGCTGCTGTCCGGCCTGCCGTCGGTCGGTCTCGACCGCTTCGCCCCGGCGGAAGGCGCGTTCTATCTCTATTGCGACGTCGCCCATCTTACCAACGACAGCCGCGAGTTCTGCCGGCAGATGCTACGCGAGGCCGGCGTGGCGACGACGCCGGGCGTCGATTTCGACCGCGCCCGCGGCGCCGGCACGCTGCGCATCTCCTTCGCCGGTTCGACGGCCGAGATGGAGGAGGCGGTGAAACGATTGCGGGCCTGGAGGCGCCTGTGAGGACGGTCAATGCAGCTTGCGGCGGTCCCGCGTCGGGGTCGTTGCAGGCGCGGCTGCGGCCTGACCGACCTCGATCGAAGGCACCGGGCCGGAATGGTGGCCGATCAGGCGCCAGCCGTCGCTTTGCCGCGCGAAGCTGTTGGTTGCCATGAGCTGGCCTTGCGGCAGGATCTCTCGGCAGACGACGAGGGCCAGGCCCGGCCGGCCGGTAACCCATTCGCCGAAGCAGCGGACCCTGGGCGCTTCCGGATGGCGCATGATGGCGCGCCAGCTCGCCATGATCTCGGCGCGATCCACCAGCGGGGACTGGCCCGGATGGAGACAGATGACGGCGCCGCTCGTCGCCCAGATCCGATCCATCGCCTCGACGTCGCGATCGCTGAAGGCACGATAGAAGGCCCGGTTCGCGGCGAGCACGGCGTCGCGCTCATCGTCGTCGAATTCCGCCAGGAGCGGCGGCAGGCGGGGTGGACGGCGGGGCATTCGACCCTCGAAACTGCGTGGTTGCGTCGACAAGCATAAGCCGACAGAGAAGAGGCCTCCAACCATCGAGACGACGATGTCCATTCCCAAGCTCGAGTTCCCGCCGTTCCATCTGCCGCCCGAGGCCGAGGCGCTGCGCAGCGAGGTGCGGGCGTTCCTCGGCGACACCCTGCCGAAGCTCAGGACGGAGGATCGCTTTCCGAGCTGGAACACACGCTCCGCCGAGTTCAGCAAGGCGATGGGCAAGAAGGGGTGGATCGGCATCACGTGGCCGAAGAAGTACGGTGGCAGCGAACGCAGCTTCCTCGACCGCTACGTCATCACCGAGGAGCTGCTTGGCAATGGCGCGCCGGCCGGAGCCCACTGGGTCGCCGACCGGCAGTCGGGACCACTGCTGTTGCGGTTCGGCAGCGAGGAGCAGCGCGAGGCGATCCTGCCTCGCATTACCGCCGGCGAATGCTTCTTCAGCATTGGCATGAGCGAGCCCGATTCGGGTTCCGACCTGGCTTCCGTGCGCACGCGCGCCGAGCCCGTGCCCGGCGGGTTCCGCGTCAATGGCACCAAGGTGTGGACGTCGGGCGCGCATCACAATCACTACTGCATCACGCTGGTGCGCACGTCCGGTCAGCACGGCGATCGCCACAAGGGCCTGAGCCAGCTGCTCGTCGACCTGAAGACGCCGGGCGTCACCATCCGCCCGATCATCAATCTGGCCGGGCGCCACGACTGGAACGAGGTCACCTTCAGCGACGCGTTCATCCCGGAGAGCTGCCTGATCGGCAACGAGGGCGATGGCTGGCTGCAGGTCACCAGCGAGCTCGCCTTCGAGCGCAGCGGCCCCGAGCGCTTCATGCAGAACTTCTACATCCTGCGCGAGTTGGTGCGCGTGCTGGGACGCCAGCCGGCCAAGCGGGCCAGCGCCGTCCTCGGCCGCCTGGTCGCCCGGCTGTGGACCCTGCGCCAGATGTCGGTCGCCGTCGCCGGCATGATGCAGGGCGGCAAGTCGCCGGCCATCGAGGCGGCGCTGGTCAAGGATCTCGGCACGATCTACCAGCAGGACCTGCCGGAGATCGCGCGCGCGATCGCCGAGTCGGATGCAACGACGGAGGAGGACATGGCCGACTTCCTCGATGTCGCCCAGTACGCCACCATGATGGCCCCGTCCTACACCATCCAGGGCGGCACGACCCAGGTGCTGCGCGGCATCGTCGCGCGCGGCCTCGGTCTGCGCTGAGGGAGAAGCCGATGGACCGCGAGACCCGCGACATGCTGCTCGAGACCGCCGATCGCTTCTTCACGGATCGGTGCGGCCGCGAGATCGTCAACGGCGTCGAGAAAGGCAACTGGCCCACGGAGCTTTGGCAGGCGATCGAGGACATGGGGCTGCCGCTCATCGCCGTCGCCGAGGACAGGGGCGGCGCCGGCGGTACTCTGGCCGACATGCTGGCCTTGCTCCGGCTCGCCGGCTCGCATGCCGTGCCCGTGCCGCTCGCCGAGACCGCGCTGGCCAACCTGCTGATCGCGGCCGCGGGCGGCGAGCCCAAGGCTGGTCCGGCGACTCTCGCCCTCGGCGCCCTGTCGCTGAGTGGAGGCCGCGTGACGGGTCGCGTGGAGCGCGTTCCCTTCGCAACGGTCGCCGACCGCTTCGTGATCGTCGCCGGTGACAAGCTGGCCGTGGTCGGCAAGGGCGGCGCGAGGTGCGAAGCCACGCCCAGCCACGCCGGCGAGCCCTACGGCACGGTGACGCTCGATGGCGCCGCCGCGGAGTTCGTCGGCGATTCGCCGGTCAGCGCCGAGCGCGCCGTCGAGTTGGCGGCGGTCATGCGTGCGATGCAGATGGCCGGGGCAGCCGACAAGGTGCTGGCGATCGCCGTCGAGTACTCCAAGCAGCGCGTGCAGTTCGGGCGGCCGATCTCGACCTTCCAGGCGATCCAGCACATGCTGGCGGAGCTGGCGAGCTGCGTCGCCGCCACCATCGCGTCGGCCGAGGCCGCCGCGCGCGATGCCGACGAAGGTGGGCTGATCGACGGCGGCAGCTTCTCGATTGCTGCTGCCAAGAGCCAGGCCTCCGAGTTTGCCCACCGCATCGCGGCAATCTCGCACCAGTCCATGGGCGCCATGGGCTTCACGCACGAGCACGTGCTTCACCACTACACGCGCCGGCTGTGGGTGTGGCGCCGCGACTTCGGCAGCGAAAGCTTCTGGGGCGAGAAGATCGGCTCGGCCTTCGCCAAGGCGGGACCGCAGGCCCTGTGGGCCTCGATGACCGCGAGTCGATACGCCTAGCCATCATTTCCAGGGAGCCGGCCGCCTCCATGGAAATCCAGGCTAGCCGGCGTAGAACGCGGCGGCGCACGCTTGGCGTTGCGTGCGCTCCGTTGTGGCGATCCTTGCACTGGCGACCTACTATCGGGCCGGTAAGATCAGGAGAGGATTCGTCTGATGAGAGTAACGCGTCGTAGGCTTGCCCCGGCTGCAGCGTCAATGGCGGCATTGGCAGCCGCCTCACCGGCCTTCGGCCAGCAGACCAGCGAGAACGTGAAGTGGCGACTGACGTCGAGCTTCCCGAAGAGCCTGGACACGCTGTTCGGCACGGCGCAGACGATCTCGCGCATCGTCGGCGAGATGACGGATGGCAAGTTCGCTTTGCAACCCTTTGCTGCCGGCGAGATCGTGCCCGGGCTTCAGGTGCTCGATGCGGTTGCCAACGCCACGGTCGAGTGCGGGCACACCTATACCGGCTACTACATCGGCAAGAACCCGTCTTTCATCTTCGACGGCTCTCTGCCGTTCGGCTTCACTCCGCGCCAGCACCAGGCTTGGGTCATGTTCGGGGATGGCCGAAAGCTGATGGACGAGGTCTATGACAGCTTCGGGGTCGTCGCGCTGCCGGCCGGACAGACTGGCGGCCAGATGTTCGGCTGGTTCCGCAAGGAGCTGAAGACGCCGGCAGATTTCGTCGGCCTGAAGATCCGCACAGCCGGCTTCGGCGGCAAGGTGTTCGCCAAGCTGGGCGCGGTGCCGCAGCAGATCGCCGGCGGAGAGATCTACCCGGCGCTGGAGCGTGGCACCATCGATGCCTGCGAATGGGTCGGCCCGTACGACGACGAGAAGCTGGGCTTCAACAAGGTCGCAAAGTACTACTACACGCCCGGCGTGATGGAGCTGGAAGCGACCAACCATCTGATGGTCAACAAGGCGGCCTGGAACTCGCTGCCACCGCGGTACCAGGCCGTTCTCCGCTACGCTTGCAACTACAGCCAGACGGAGATGATGGCCTCGTACGACGCCAAGAACGCCAAAGCGATCGCCCGTCTCGTTGCGGCCGGCACCCAGCTGTCAGTCCTGCCCGAGGAGGTGATCAAGGCCCTGCGCGGAGCGCTCGAGACGGTGCTCGACGAAGAAGCGGCACAGAATGAGCAGTTCAAGCGCATCCTGGCGAACTGGCGCCAGTTCCGCGCCGAGCAGCATCGCTGGTTCTCGATCGCCGACACGCGGGCAGAGCTGGCCGTCTACCGCAGCGAACGGTAGCGGCACGGCTGTTCCTCTGCGATGCCGGCGCAGGCCGGTGTTCCAGAACGCTAACCTTTCGGTTCGCCTCACCCAGCTTCGCTGCTACGGAGTGAACCCTCCCCCATAGGACGGGCTGTCGAGTTCATGTTTTCCTCCCTGCGCGAAGCGCGGGGAGGTGCCCCCGCAGGGGGCGGAGGGGTCGGGAGCCTCAGTCGAGGCGTCCGTCCATGCTTCAGTATGATGAATGTTCCAGCCGTACGTGTGTTGCCCTCGACCCCTCCGCCCCCTGCGGGGGCACCTCCCCGCGCTGCGCGCAGGGAGGACAGCATGATACGTGAATTCGGCAGCGTAGGACGGGGAGGGATTCGAGGTTTGTCCGCTCCTTCGCAGCTTCGCTGTGGAGGAAGGCCGTAAAGTGCTTCCCTTGTGCGTGAACCCACGCCTCGCGCCGGCGAGGCTCTACCGGCGCCACCAGCCGCGACGCGGTTTCTCCGGGGGCGCCGTGATGACGGGAACCGGCGGTGGCGCCGGCTCCGCAGCTGGCAGCGCCGCCTGGGGTGCCGGCTCGAACACCGGCGGCAGCGGCGGCGGTTCGGGCGGCGCAGGCGTGGCCTCGAGCACCGCAGCCGCTTCCGGCTGGCTGTGCCTGGGGGCGATCTCGACCGCAGGCGGGACATCCGGCGGCGGCGCAGCCGGATGCGGCGCTGGTGTTGGCGGGGGCGGCACAGAGGCTTCGATGTTCACCGGCGGACCGGGATCGAAGGCTCCGCTCTCGGCTTCGAGCGGGGTCGTCTCCGCCGGCTCGGTGCGACCGTGGTCTTCCGGCGTGTCCTCGGCCGGCGGTGTGTCGGGAGAGCTGCCTTCCAGACGATCACCCTCGCCTTCGCCGTTCTCGCGCCGACGGCGGCGCCCGCCCCGACGTCCACGGCGACGACGTCGATCGCCTCGCTCCTCGTCACCTTGCGTCTCGTCGGTGGCCTCGGCGCTCCGCTGATCCGACTCTCCGTCGTCGGGGCGATCCTCGCCGGCGCGCTCGTCGCGCTCGATCGTCATGTCGCGGTCGTCGGCGTCGCCCGCCGCGGCCACTGGTTCGAGGCCCTCGACGGTGGTCTCGCCATTCGGCCCGTGCTCGCCGACGCCATCGTGCTCGCCGCCGAGGTCGTGCTCGCCATCGAGATCGTCGCCCGCGGCCAGCGGACGGTCGGCCGATTCGCCCTCGCCGTCGCGGCGGCTGCGCCGGCGGCGGCGGCGGCGGCGGCGGCGGCCATCGCGCTCGCCGTCTTCCTCGCCGCCCTCGTCGCGCTCGGCCGTCTGGCTTTCGGCCGCCGTTCCATCGCCGTCATCGAGGGCTTCGGCATCGTCGGCCACCTGATCGCGGCCGACCTCCTCGTAGGTCGCGCGGGCCAGCTCCGGCCGTTCGCGATCGTCGCGGCGGGTCCGGATGCGCTCGATCTCGCAATCGGCCGCATGCAGCTCGTTGTCCGCCTCGACGGAGACGGCGATGCCGTAGCGTTGCTCGATCTCCGACAGCGTCCGTCGCTTCTGGTTGAGCAGGTAAAGGGCGACGTTCGGCGGCACGCTCACGACGATCTCGCCCGCCCGGCGCCGCACGCCTTCCTCCTCGATGGCGCGCAGCGCCTGCAAGGCGGCGGACTCTATCGAACGGATGCGGCCGGTGCCGGCGCAATGCGGGCACAGCTCGGTCGAATGCTCGAGCAGGCTGGGTCGCAAGCGCTGCCGCGAGAGTTCGAGAAGGCCGAATGCCGAGATGCGGCCGATCTGGATGCGTGCGCGATCGCTGCGCATCGCGTCCTTCACCTTGTGCTCGACCTGCCTCTGATGCCGCGTCTCCTCCATATCGATGAAGTCGATCACGATCAGGCCGGCGAGATCGCGCAAGCGGACCTGCCGGGCAATCTCCTCGGCTGCCTCGATGTTGGTGCGTAGCGCCGTCTCCTCGATGTTGCGCTCGCGGGTCGAGCGGCCGGAGTTGACGTCGATGGCAACCAGAGCCTCGGTCGGGTTGATCACGATGTAGCCGCCGCTGCGAAGCTGCACGGTGGGCGAGTGCATCGCATCGAACTGGCTTTCCACCTGATAGCGATGGAAGAGCGGGATCGGCTCCCGGTAGAGCTCGACCTTGCTGGCCTGGTGCGGGACGAGCTGGCGCATGAACTCCGAAGCGGCGGTGAAACCGGCCTCGCCCTCGACCAGGACCTGGGCGATGTCGGTGTCGTAGACGTCGCGCAGCGAGCGCTTGATGAGATCGCCTTCCTCGTAGATCAGGGCCGGCGCCGTCGAGCGCATGGTGAGCTCGCGGATCGAATCCCACAGCCGGGACAGGTACTCGTAGTCGCGACGGATATCGATCGGGCTGCGTTCGAGGCCGGCGGTGCGCAGGATGACGCCCATGCCCTGGGGCACGTCGAGCTCGCTCAGCACCTCCTTCATGCGCTTGCGGTCGACAGGGTTGGATATCTTCCGCGAGATGCCGCCGCCCCGTCCGGCATTGGGCATCAGGACGCAATAGCGGCCGGCCAGCGACAGGTAGGTCGTCAGTGCCGCGCCCTTGTTGCCGCGTTCCTCCTTGACCACCTGGACCAGCAGGATCTGCCGGCGCTTGATCACTTCCTGGATCTTGTACTGGCGAACCGAATGACGCCGCCTGCGCTCGCGCTTCTCTCGCGTCTCGGCGGCCTCGTCGCCGCCCAGGGTCTCGACGACTGTTTCGGCCGGCGCATCGCCCGGCTCGGCGACCGGATCGCCCTCGGGAACCTCGGCCGGCATGTCGTCGGGGGTGCGGGCCTCGGGGGCCTCGGCTTCGAGGCGCGGCCCATCGATTCGATCGCCGTCGACCTCTGCCGCCTGCGCTCGTGCCGCCGGCTCGCCGACAGGGAGGGGGGCGGCAACCTGGGCCGCCGGGGTCTCGTCGGGCGAAGGCCCGGCCGACACCTGCGAGACGGGCGCCTGGTCGGGGGCTGCCCCGACCGAAGCGGCATCCGACGCCGCCTGCAAGGGCGGCGACGCCTCCTGCGGCCGTGCCGGCTCGCTCGTTCCGGCTGCATCGCTCGCCTCGACAGTCGCTGCAGGCTCGTCGATCGACTCCGCGACAGGCTCCGCGTCCCTGTCATCGGGATGGACGTCATCGTCGGGTTCGTCTGGCTGTTGGACCGGCTCGGCTTCCGGCTCGTCGTCAGCCTCGGCGTGCAGGCGCTGATGCTCGGCGATCAGCCGTTCGCGATCGGCAACTGGAATTTGATAGTAGTCGGGATGGATCTCGGCAAAGGCCAGGAAGCCATGGCGATTGCCGCCATACTCCACGAACGCCGCCTGCAGGGACGGCTCGATGCGTATGACCTTGGCGAGATAAATATTGCCCTTCAGGGGCTTGCGTGTTGCCGTCTCGAAATCGAACTCTTCCAAACGTGTTCCATCGACGACGACCACCCGCGTTTCCTCGGGGTGGCTTGCATCGATGAGCATGCGCCGCGCCATGGGCTCGCTCCCGAGGCGCCCGGTTCCAGCCGGCGCGAGCAACCAGCGGCCGAGCCGCCTCCTTGGTGCGAGGGGGGCGGCACGCCATCAACCCGTCGAACGGCCAACTCCAGCCAAGACGGGGAAGCATCGCGCCGCCGGACCGCAACAGGGTCCTGCCGACCTCGGGTTTTCCATAGCCACCGCCTGCCTGACAATCCCTCCGCAGGTCCGCCGCGCTTGACTTCAGCAAAGCGCAAGCTCGACCCGGCTCGGAGACTGCCGTCGGAGCGCACCAACCCCTGGAGGAGGGCGCCTCGAACGACGGCGACTGCTCGCGAGGCGCAACATACGGGGTTCGGCTGGGAGCGACAATCAAAAGATTGATGATCGTTCGCACTATCCTATAAGGAGTTGATTTGCCTTGAAATTATGGACCTTTCTGTGTATCGAGATGAAGTTCTTTCGTTAATTGCCAGCAATCAATTCATAAAGCTGATCCAGCTATGCCTGCCCTTCGCCGTCGGGACGTTTGCGCTGCGCTGGCTGCCCTTGCGGCCGGCATGGCCGCCGTCGTGCGGGAAGCGGATGCCGCGCCCAAGAAGAGGGCCCGCCAGCTGTCGGCGCCCGCGGTCAGGCCTGCTGCTCCGACGAAACCTGTGGCCAGGGCAAGGTTGATTGCGCTCGATCCCGGGCACGGCGGCCGCGACCCCGGGGCCATCGGGGTGCGCGGAACCCAGGAAAAGGGAGTGGTCCTGGCCATCGCCCGTCAATTGCAGGCTCTGTTGCAGGCCCGCGGTGCCTACCGCGTCATGCTGACCCGAGGCGGCGACAGCTATGTTCCCTTGCGCGAGCGGGTTGCCCGCGCGCAGGCCGCCAAGGCCGATCTGTTCCTGTCCCTGCATGCGGATGCTCATCCCGATTCGGAAGTTCGCGGGGCGTCCGTCTACACCCTTTCGGAGGACGCCAGCGACCGCGAAGCGGCGATGCTTGCCGCGCGCGAGAACCGGGCCGACGCCATGGCCGGTTTCCGCTTTGCGCACCAGCCCGATACGATCGCCCAGGCGCTGTTCTCGATGAGCCAGCGCGGCACGGTCAACGACTCGCGTCGTTTGGCCAACACGATCGTGCAGTCGTTCGCCGGCAACGGCGTGCGACTTCTGCCGCGCACCCATCGCCAGGCCGGGTTTGCGGTGCTGACGTCGCCCGACATACCGGCGGCCCTGGTCGAGTTGGGGTACCTGTCCAATCCGCAGGACGAAAGGTTGCTCACCATATCGCAACACCAGATGGCGCTCGCCCGGGCGCTGCGGGCTTCGGTCGATGCCCATTTCAGGGGCGCCACAAGAAAGGCGTAAGTCCGGGGCAAGCTCTTCGATTGCTGCTTCACAAGGCTCGACGTAGAAAAAGCCCGTGCTCAACCTGTTCAAAGTCTTGCTGGCTTTCGCCACGGCCGTCGTCATCGTCGGCGCGGGCATCGTCGGAGGTCTGTTCTGGCATTTCAGCCACGGCCTTCCGGATCACAAGCAGCTTGCCGACTACCAGCCGGCGACGGTGTCCCGCCTCTATGCCTCCGATGGCCGCTTGCTTGCCGAGTACGCCCGGGAGAAGCGGGTGTTCGTGCCGGTGGCAGCGATGCCCAAGCGCGTGCTCGAGGCCTTCGTCGCGGCCGAGGACCAGCGGTTCTTCACCCATCCCGGCATCGACTTCATCGGCGTCGTGCGCGCCATGATCGCCAACCTGACCAATCCCGGAAAGCGGCTGGAAGGCGCCTCCGGCATCACCCAGCAGGTCGCCAAGAACTTCCTGCTGTCGAATCAGGCGACCCTGGCGCGCAAGATCCGCGAGGCGATCCTGGCTTTCCGGATCGAGGAAACCTATTCCAAGGAACGCATCCTCGAGCTCTATCTGAACGAGATCTATCTCGGCTCGGGCAACTACGGGGTCGCCCAGGCCGCCATCAACTATTTCGACCGCTCGCTGGATGAGCTCAGCCTCTCCGAGATCGCCTATCTCGCGGCGCTGCCCAAGGCGCCCAACCGCTACAACATCCAGCGCAACGAGAAGGAGGCCCACGCCAGGCGTGACTATGTGCTCGGTCGCATGCAGGACGACGGCTACATCACCGCGGCCGAGGCGCAGGCGGCAAAGGCGGAGAAGCTTCAGTTGCGGCGGCGCGGCGCCACGGAAGTGGTGCAGGCCGACTTCTTCGCCGAGGAGGTTCGGCGCAACCTGATGGCAGCCTACGGCGAGAAGGGCCTGTACGAGGGTGGGTTGACCGTCAGCACCACGCTCGACCCGGTGATCCAGGCCGCCGCCGACAACGCCCTGCGCGACGGCCTGATCACCTACGACCGACGTCATGGCTGGCGCGGCCCCCATGCCCGCATTCCCGACATGTCGGTGTGGGAGGAGGAGTTCGCGCGCATCGCCCAGCGCCGGCCGCTGTTCGGGCCGCCGGCGTGGCAGCTCGCCGTCGTCGCCAAGGTCGACCCGCAATCGGTGCAGCTGGTCGGGTTGCCCGACGGCGAGGGAACGCTGCCCTTTGCCGAGATGACCTGGGCACGTCCGACCTTGCCGGAGCAGAGGGTCGGCGCCCCGCCCCGCGCCCCGAGAGACGTCGTCGCCGTGGGCGACGTGATCGCCGTCGAGAAGGTCACGACAGCCGCCGGCAACAAGCCCTATCCGCCCAGGACCTATGCGCTGCGCCAGGTACCCAACGTCGAGGGCGGCGTCGTGGTCATGGACACCCAGACCGGCCGCGTGCTCGCCATGACCGGCGGATGGTCGTACGGTCGCAGCCAGTTCAATCGCGCCGTCCAGGCGGCCCGGCAACCCGGCTCGTCGTTCAAGCCGTTCGTCTTCCTGGCGGCAATGGATGCCGGCTTCACCCCGGCCAGCATCGTCCTCGATGCGCCGTTCAGCTACGACCCGGGCTACGGCCAGCCGATCTGGTCGCCGAAGAACTACGGCGGCGACTTCCTCGGCGCCGCAACGGTGCGCCGAGGGCTCGAGCTGTCGCGCAACCTCATGACTGTGCGCATGGCGCAGCAGGTCGGCATGAAGAAGGTGGTCGAGGTCGCCAAGGAGTTCGGCGTCACCGACCAGATGGGCGCCTACCTGCCGATGTCGCTGGGCGCCGGCGAGACGACGCTGCTGCGCATGACCATGGCCTACGCCATGCTGGCCAACGGTGCGCTCGAGATCACCCCAAGCCTGGTCGACCGCGTTCAGGATCGTAACGGCAGGACGATCTACCGGCACGAGCCGCGGACCTGCCGCGGCTGCGGCGAGCAGGCGCGGGGCGGGGCGCCCGCGCCGCCCGAGATCGTCGATCCGCGCAAGCCATTCCACGATCCGGGGTCGGTCTACCAGGTCGTCAGCATGATGCTGGGCGTCACGACGCGGGGCACGGCGGCCCAGCTCGCCTCGCTCGGGCGGCCGATCGCCGGCAAGACCGGCACGACCAACGACGCCCGCGACAACTGGTTCCTCGGCTCGACGCCGGACATCACGATCGGCATCTACATCGGTTTCGACGAGCCGCGTACGCTCGGGCCGGGCAACCAGGAGACCGGCGGCGGCAATGCCGCGCCGATCTACCAAAGCATCGCGCGAGAGATCTTCAAGGACAAGCCGCCGACGCCCTTCCGCATCCCGCCCGGCCTGCGCATGGTGAAGTACTCCTACGAAGGCGGTGCGATCGACGAGGTGTTCAAGCCTGGCACGGAGCCCGGCTCCGAAGGCTTCAACACGACACCGCTTGACGGCTCGGGGCAGTATTCCGGTATAGACGGCGGCGGCCCGCTGCAGGCGGGCGGCGGACGGCGGCCCGGTCTGACCGGCACCGGCGAAACCTATTGATCCCGCGGACCACTTGAGTCGGGCTCGCCCTGGAAGGGGCATGTACCTCGGCTCGGCGGTCCAGGTGAGGAGTGAGAATGCGCGCCGAAGCGACAGCAATGGTCAACGAGATCGAGGAGTCGCTGGCTCTCCTCAGGAGGCGTCTTTGACTACGACCGTGCGGTCGTCCGTCTCGACGAGCTGAACGCGCGCGCCGAGGACCCGGCGCTATGGAATGACCCCAAGCAGGCGCAGTCGGTGATGCGCGAGCGCACCCGGCTGGATGGAGCGCTGGCCACGATCCGCCGGCTGCGCGACGCGGTCGATACCAACGTCGGCCTGATCGAGCTCGCGGAGGCCGAAAGCGACGAGACCATGATCGCCGAGGCGGAGAAGGCGCTGGCCGAGGCGCGGGCCGAAGCGGCCAAGGCGCGGCTCGAGACGCTCCTGTCGGGCGAGGCCGACCCCAACAACGCCTACGTCGAGCTCAATGCCGGCGCCGGCGGAACCGAGGCGCAGGATTGGGCCGAGATGCTGGCGCGCATGTACACGCGCTGGGCCGAGCGGCGTGGCTACAAGGTGAGCTGGCTCGAGGAGAGCGCCGGCGAGGAAGCGGGCATCAAGTCGTGCGCCTTCAAGGTCGAGGGCCCGAACGCCTACGGCTGGCTCAAGACGGAGAGTGGCGTGCACCGCCTGGTGCGCATCTCGCCGTTCGACGGCAACGCGCGGCGGCAGACCAGCTTCGCCTCGGTCTGGGTTTATCCCGAGGTCGACGACGACATCGAGATCGAGGTCCTCGACAAGGATCTCCGCGTCGACACCTACCGGGCATCGGGCGCCGGCGGCCAGCATGTCAACAAGACCGATTCGGCGGTCCGCATCACCCACATCCCGACCGGCATCGCCGTCGCCGTGCAACAGGAGCGCAGCCAGCATCAGAACAGGGCCAAGGCGATGCAGATGCTGAAGGCACGGCTGTACGAGGTGGAGCTGCAGAAGCGCGAGGCCGAACGCCTGGCCGCCGAGGCGAGTAAGACCGATATCGGCTGGGGCCATCAGATCCGCTCGTACGTGCTGCAGCCCTACCAGATGGTCAAGGACCTGCGCACGAACCTCGAGCGGTCGGATCCCCAGAAGGTGCTCGACGGCGATCTCGACGACTTCATGGCCGCGTCCCTCGCCGCGCGGGTCGGCGAGGGCAACGAGAAGGAAGCCGCGTAGAGCGCGATTGTTGGCATCGAAATACCTCACCCTGGAGAGCCACGCGGAGCGTGGCGTCTCGAAGGGTGGGCAACAGACGCGCCTTTCCCCACCCTTCGAGACGCGGCCTGCGGCCGCGCCTCAAGGTGCGGTCACTGTGTGGTGCCGCAACAAGACAAGATCCCGCTGAAACGCGACTACCGCTGCGGCGTCAGGATCTCTCCACCGACGCCCTCGCGATCGGCGATCGTCCAGTAGCCCTTGAGCGATCCGTCGGCCTGCAGCTCGTAGACGATCAGGCCGTAGTCCGAGCCGAGCTTGTAAAACGCGGCGAATGCCTTGTTGGCCAGCATGCACACGCCCTTGGAGCTCGTCGAGCCGGTCTGCCAGGTGATGTTGCAGGTCGACCCGCTCGGGGTGATGCGTGCCGTGCCGGTGTAGCTGGATCCATCGGGGTTGGAGCCCTTGACGGTATAGTTTCCGCCGACCGACTGCGCCGAGGCTGCAGTGGCTACGCCGATCGCCAGCGCCGATCCGAGAAGCAATGTGCGCACTGATTTCCCCCATGGCTGCCGAGAGTGCCTCGGCATTCTAGGTCCGCTCCTTTCGAACACAATGGTGCCTTGCATGGGTTGCCGCCGCCATCGACCAGTGGAGCTTGAATGGCCCGGCGGCGCACCCTAGCGTCGCGTAATACTCGCTGGGGAGGATGACCGATGCCGACGATCGATGCGCAAGTCCATTGCTACGAGCGCAATCATCCGGGGCGCCCCTGGACCGCCGTGCTGGCCGGCCCGCCGGAGGTGACCGCTGCGGACATGATCAAGGCGATGGACGAGGTCGGCGTCGATGGCGGCTTGCTGGTCTCGGTATGGACCATGTACCGCTGGGACGCGAGCTATGCGGTGGCCGTGCAGAAGGCGCACCCCGATCGTTTCGCCGTCATCAAGCCGGTCGATCCCAACGATCGCGCGGTCGGCGACACGATCGCCGAATGGGCCGGCATGGACGGAGCCGTCGCCATCCGAATCATGATGGGGCCAGACGTCTCCAAGGATGCCGCCGACCCGGGAATCGGACGGGTGCTCGCGGCTGCGGGAAAGCATGACCTTCCGGTCAACCTGATGTGCCGCGGCCGGCTCGAGCAGGTCGGCGAGATGGCGCGCCGCCATCCGGATACCACTCTTGTCATCGACCATCTCGGCCTGGAGCAGCCGATGACGCCGCCGGCTCCCCGGGAACCCTGGCTCGAGCTGCCCAAGCTCCTGGCGCTGGCGTCCCACGGCAACATCGTCGTCAAGATCACCGGCGCCTGCACGCTCAGCCACGAGAAGTATCCTTACGAGGACATCTGGGCACCGCTCGGTCGCATCTTCGATGCCTTCGGCCTCGGGCGCTGCATGTGGGGCACCGACTGGACCCGCGCCGTTGCGCTGCTCACCTACAAGGAAGGCGTGGACTCGTTCCGCTTCACCGACCGGCTGTCCGACAGCGACCGTGCCCAGCTGATGGGCGGCTCGCTGCAGAAGATCTATGGCTGGTCGCCGGGCAAGCGGTGACTCATCGTCTTCTTGACCACGAGCGTCCTGCTCGCTCATGGGTCTGAGCGAACGGGACGCTCGCGGAGGCGCTATAGCGCCTTGACGGCTTCCAGCACCTCGGCGACGTGACCTGAAACCTTCACCTTGCGCCACACCCGGGCGACGGTGCCGGTCTTGTCGATCAGGAAGGTCGCCCGGTCGATGCCCATGTACTTGCGGCCATAGAGGCTCTTCTCGACCCAGGTGCCGTACTTCTCGCAGATCTTGCCGTCCTCGTCGGACACCAGCGGGAAGGGCAGGTCGTACTTCTGCTTGAACTTGTCGTGCCGCGCGACGCTGTCCCTGGAGACGCCGATCACCTGCGCCTTGACCTTGGAGAAGTCGGGAAGGGCGTCGCGAAAGCCGCAGGCTTCGGTCGTGCAGCCCGGCGTGTCGTCCTTGGGATAGAAGTAGAGCACGACCGGCTCGCCGCGCAGGTCGGACAGTTTCAGCTTCTTGCCGCCGTCCGTCGGGGCGGTGAAATCCGGCGCCTTCTTGCCTGCTTCGACACTCATGGCTCGCTCCCCTTGTCGTCGGCCCGCGGTTTCCAGCCGGCGGCCCGTGCCGGCTCCTCGACGAGGCGCCGGTATATAGCACGTGCCGCCGCCGTCTCGGCCGCGAGGCGCGCCTGAAGGTCGGCGAGATCGGCGGCACCCTCGGTCGCCGCGATCAGGCGCCGCTGACCCTCCGGTGCCGCGGACTCGTCGAATGTCGATTCGTCGCCGTCCAGCGTGAGCCGCAGCAGGCTCTGGACGTCGCTGAGCAGGGTTCGCGCGGTGCGCAGGCGTTCGGAATCGTCGCGGTCGAGCAAGCCCGCGCCGGCGGCACGGCGCAGCATCTCGCCCGGGTGCGGATCGAGGATGTCCGGGCGCTCGGCGGCATGCCGCAGGGCGAGGTACTGGGCGACGAAATCGATGTCGAACAGGCCGCCCGGCAGATGCTTGAAGTCCCAGCGGCTCTTGGGCGGAGCGTGGCGCGCGATGCGGTCGCGCATGTCGGCGACATCGCGAACCAGGGCGTTCGGATCGCGCGGCCGGCACAACGTGGTCGTCACGATGTCGGCCAGGCGCTCGACCAGACCGGGCGGTCCGTGAATGACGCGCGCCCGGCTCAGCGCCATGTGCTCCCACGTCCAGGCCGACTGGGCGTGATAGGTCTCGAAGCCTTCCAGGGAGTTGGCGAGCGGGCCGGCGCGCCCCGACGGACGCAGCCGCATGTCGACCTCGTAGAGCGCGCCTTCGTTGGTATGGGCGGTAAGCGCGGTCACGATCTTGGCGCTGAGCCGGGTATAGTACTGGATCGGCGGCAGCGGCCTCGCGCCGTCGGACGCTTCCATGCCGGGCGGGATGTCGTAGACGAAGATCAGGTCGAGGTCGGAGGTCGCCGACATCTCGCGGCTGCCGAGCTTGCCCATGCCCAGCACGGCGAGCCGCTGGCCGCGAAAGCCGCCATGGCTTTCGGCGAAGCGCTGCTCGACGCGGTCGCAGAGCGCCGAGATCGTGGCCGCGGCGATGTCGGCATAGGCCATCCCCGCCTGCGCCGGTCGCGCGATCGCCTGGAGCTGCTGGACGCCGACCTGGAAGCGCCGGTCGTTGGCCCAGCGGCGTGCCTGATCGAGGATGTCCTGCTCGTGGTCGAGCTCGGCCAGGCCGCGCGCCAGGTCGGCGGCCATCTCCGGCGCGCCGGGCAGGGGCCGGTAGAACGCCGGCGACAGCACCGAGTCGAGCAGCAGCGTGCGCCGGGCGAGATGGGCGGCCAGACCGGGCGCGCTGCCCATGATGGCTGCGACCAGATCGAGCAGGGCGGGGTTGGACTTGAACAGCGAGAAGAGCTGCACGCCGGCCGGCAGGTTGTCGATGAACCGATCGAGGTTGAGCAGGGCCTGGTCGGGCGCCGCCGTCGCTGCGAGGGCCTTGAGAAGGCCCGGCATCAGCTCGGTCAGGAGCTCGCGCGCGCGCGCCGTCGCCGTGGCGCGATATCTGCCATGATGCCAGCGCCGGACGATGGCTGCAGCGGCCGAGGGATCGCGAAAGCCCAGGGCGCGCAGGGTCTCCAGCGTGCCCGGATCGTCGTCTGCCCCGGTGAACACCAGGTTGCCGCCCGGCCCGGCGAGGCTCGGCGCCTCCTCGAACAGCCGGGCGTAGTGGCTCTCGACCCGGTGCAGGCGGTCGAGCAGGGCGTCGCGAAACGATCGCGCATCGGCGTAGCCGAGAAAGGTCGCGATGGCCGCCAGCCCGGCCTCGTCGGAAGGCAGGCTGTGGGTCTGCTGGTCGCCGACCATCTGAAGGCGATGCTCGACGCGGCGCAGGAAGCCGTAGGCCTCGATCAGGTCCTCTGCCGCCGCCGCCGCGACATGGCCCGCGGCCGCGAGCGCGCGCAGGCTCTGGCAGGTCGCCCGCTGGCGCAGCGCCGGGTTGCGGCCGCCGAAGATCAGCTGCTGGGTCTGCGCGAAGAACTCGATCTCGCGGATGCCGCCGCGCCCCAGCTTGACGTTGTGACCCAGCACCTTGACCGCGCCGCCGCCGCGATGGGCGTCGATCTGGCGCTTGATCGAATGGATGTCGTGGATCGCCGCGAAGTCGAGATGGCGGCGCCAGATGTAGGGCTTGAGGCTGGCGAGGAACTCCGCACCGACAGCGTGGTTGCCGGCAACCGGATGCGCCTTGATCATGGCCGCCCGTTCCCAGTTCTGGCCGACGCTTTCGTAGTAGAGCTCGGCGGCCTGGACCGACATGGCGAGCGGCGTCGAGCCGGGATCGGGACGCAGCCTGAGGTCGGTGCGAAAGATGTAGCCGTCGGCCGACGTCTCCGACATGAGCTGGACCAGCATGCGGGCGGCCCGCACGAAGTGCCGGGACAGCTGCTCGTTGCCGGCGAGGGCAGGGGCGTCGCGGTCGTAGAGCAGGATCAGGTCGATGTCGCTCGAGTAATTCAGCTCGCCCGCGCCCAGCTTTCCCATGCCGAGCACGGTGAAGGCGGCAGCCTGCGGATCGGTGCCGATGGCGAGCTGACCGTCACGCGCCAATTGCAGCAGGATCGAATCGCTGAGAGCCGACAGGCAGCTCGAGGCGAAGCCGCTCAGCTCGCCCGTCACCCGGTCGAGCGGCCAGCATCCCGCGATGTCGGCGACCGCCACGGTCAGCGAGACGCGCCGCTTCAGCCGCCGCAGGCTGGTGGCGATGGTCGCGGGCGGGGCGCCGTCGCATGCAGCCTCGCGCGTGGCCGCCAGCTCGGCCGTCAGGTCGGCGCTCGCCGCATCGGGGCCGCGACGCCACAGATCGGTCATGAAGCCGGGGTTCTGTATCGCCGTCTCGGTCAGGTAGGGGCTGTTGCCGAACAGCGCGTCGAGCAGCGCGATGGCGGCCGGCTCCTCGGGCGGCGCGGCCTGCTCCCGCCATCGCGTCCAGGCGACGTCGCGCCGCTCGCGATCGTGCGGCTGCGGCAGTTGGGCAGTCGAAAGCCAAGACATGCGAGGGGCTGGTTTGTTAGATTGGCGATGTCCGACGGCACGCTTGCCTGCGGGCGGCGCCACCGTCAAGAACTTGGAAGAATCGGTCTTTGGTCAAGAGAACCTGTCGTGTGGTCGTCCGCGTCGCGGCCGGAATCGTCCTGACCGTCCTGGCGGTCGTCGTGGTGGCGGCGATGCGCCTGATGTCCGGACCGATCGACCTCGATTTCCTCAAGACCCGGATCGCCGAGGCCGCCGACGTGCCCGGCAACGACTACAAGCCGGACGCCGCTCGAATCTTCGTCGAATGGGGCAGCCTCAGCCAGCCGGTGAGGCTGGTGTTCGATGGCATCCGGATCACCGACCAGCAGGATCAGGTCGTCGCGACGGCGCCGAGGATGGCGCTCACCTTCGATCCGCGCGACGTCGTGCGCGGCCGGTTCCTGCCGCGGTCCGTCATCGTCGAGCGGCCGACCATCGAGGCGGAGATCACGCGCGAAGGCGGGATGCTGCAGCGGATCTTCGCGCGGTCCGACGCCGATTCTCAGAACGAGCTGGTAAGGGTCCTGTTCGAGCAGCTGCTTTCGGAGCCGAGCTACCAGTCGCTGCTGGGCCAGCTCGACACCGTGGCGGTGGAGCAGGCGCGGCTCAGCCTGCGCGACGAGCACACCGGGATCGAATGGGTGGCTCCTGCGGCACGTGCCCGCCTGTCACGGGGCGCCGGAGGCGTCATCATATCGGCCAGCGCGCACTTCAGCCCCGACGGCGGCAAGCCGATCAACGTCTCGGTGTCCGGGATCTATGCGCGCGATCGCAGCCGCATGTCGGTCACCGCCCTGGTGAGCGATGTACGACCTGCGCTGTTTGCCGACCTGTCGCCCGATGCCGCCCTGCTGCGCGGCGTGGACATCAGCCTGGCCGGCCAGCTGCGCATAGAGGCGGACGGCCACGGCGACGTGCGCCACGTCGTCGTCGAGGTCACGGGAGGGGAAGGGACCGTCACCTTGCCCGGGATATTGCCGGTGCCGCACAAGGTCAGGTCGGTCGGGGCCCGGGCCTCGGTCGACGCGCTCGCGCACACCGCGGAGATCGAGCGCATCGCCATCGATTTCGGGGCAACCAAAGTCCTGGTGACGGGATCGGGACGGCGGACCGCCGACGGGCAGACCTTCGGCGGCCGCGCCGAGGTGCGCCAGGTTCCGGTCGATCGCCTCGGCGATTACTGGCCCCTCCCGTTCGCGGACGGCGGCCGGGCCTGGGCCCTCGCCAACCTCTCCAAGGGCGACATCGATGTCGCCGCCGAGTTCGCCTTGAGCACGCCCGGCCATGACCTGGCCCGGCTCGCGGTCGACCGTCTGGTCGGCATGATCGACTATCGCGGCATGACCGTGCGCTACATGCCGGAGATGCCCGAGCTCGAGGGCGTCTCGGGAAAGGCGCGCTACGAGAGCGGAATGCTGCGCTTCGACGTGGCGGAGGGCATGGCGGCAGGGCTGCGGACGAGCGGCACGACGATCGTCCTGAACGGCCTCGACGCGCCGCCGCCGCAGCGAGCGTCGATCCGCATGCCGATCGCCGGGTCGGCCCAGGATGTCATCCGCTTCCTGGCGCGACCCAAGCTCGGCCTGCCGAAGGATGTGCTCTACGATCCTCGACGGCTCGGCGGCGAGGTGTCTGTCGACCTGTCGCTGGATTTCCCGTTGCTCGATGCCCTGGCGGTCTCGGACCTCGACATCAAGGCCGAGGCGACGCTGTCGAAATTCTCCCTCCGGGGGGCGATCGGAAGCGTCGATCTCGGCGACATGTCGGCTCGGGTCAAGTACGGCAATTCCGAGCTCGCCATCGCGGGGACCGGCAAGCTCGACGGCAGCCCGGTCGAGATCGTCTGGCGCAACCTGTTCGGGACCAGGGTGGCGTTCCGCCAGCGCTATGAGGTCAAGGGAACCATCCCGGCCGGCTTGATCGGCAAGGCGGGCCTGCCGTCGCCCGAGCCCTGGCTGAAAGGCCCGATTGCCACGAACCTGCACTATCAGGTGGCGCCCAACGGAGCGAGCGAGGTCGTCAGCCGCTTCGAGATCAGGGGCGCGCAGGCCACCGCGCCTCCGCTCGCCTGGACCAAGCAACCGGGCATCGACGGTCAGATCCAGATGACGGCGAAGCTGGCACCGGGCGGCAAGATTCAGACCATCGACTACGACGCCCGCAGCAACGGGCTGCTGGCGGCCGGGCAGGTCCGCTTCGGCGGCGACAGCACCGTGCAGCAGGTCGTCCTCCACCAGTTCAGGCTCGGCCGGACGGATGTCGCGGGGGAGTGGAGACGCGGCCAAGGCGGCGTCGAGCTTGCCCTGCGCGGCGCGGCACTCGAGCTGCCGCGCGTGCGCCATGCGCTCAAGTCGCGGCACGAGGCGGCGGCGCAGGACCCGACCGGCGCCGCCGCCATCTCGCACGCCAGCACCAGGCTCAGCCTACAACTTCAGCAGGTGCTGACGGAGATCGGGAGCCTCGGCTATGCCAATGGACGCGTCGAGCTCGCCGGCGAGACCATCGTGTCGGCCGACCTGACGATCGGCGCTGGCCAGGGCTCGACTTTCAGGGTGACGCCGGGAAGCCCCGGCCGATCGGTCTTCCTTTATGTCGCCAATTTCGGCGCGATGCTGCGCGATGCCGGCTGGATCGACGGTCTTGCCGACGGCTACCTGCACATCGAGGGGCGCTACCGGGATCATTCGCCGACCGCCGCGCTCGACGGCAAGCTCAAGATGGGTCCCTTCCGCCTGCAGCGGGTCGCGCCGCGCGGCAATATCGGGACGCTCAACAGCGCCATCGACGGGCTGAGCCGGGCCGGCAACGCGCTGCAGCAGTTCGACGGCATGGAAGCCGGCTTGTCGAAGAGCGGCGACCGCATCGAGATCAGGAACGGCCATACCAGCGGCCAGTCGATCGGGCTGACGGCTCGAGGCTGGGTGGACCTGCAGACGGACTCCGCGCAACTGTCGGGCATCGTCGTGCCGGCCTTCGCCCTGAACAACCTGCTGTCCAACGTTCCGCTGCTGGGGCCGCTGCTGACCGGCGGCAAGGACGGCGGCCTGTTCGCCGTATCCTACCGGCTCTACGGGCCGTTCGCCGATCTCAGGACCGACGTCAACATGATGTCGGCGATGGCGCCGGGAGCCCTGCGGGACCTGTTCAACGCGCAGCAAGACTCGCCGCAGCCGCCACTGTCGCCAGAATCCAGGCGCGCGCCGTGAGAGGCGGATGCTTCCGGCCATGAGCTTCGGTCACGCAGCAGCATCTCGGCGCCGTGGCGTGCCTCGCCGGCCGTATCGCCGGGGTCAAACGGCGCGCACCAGGACGTGACGCTTGCGGCCGGCCGACAGCTTGAGCGTGCCGGAGGAATCGAGATCGTGCTCGCCCACCGTCGCCGTGTCGGCGTCGATCGGGCGGTCGTTCAGGCGCCCGCCGCCGCCCTTGATGAGCTTGCGCGCCTCGTTGCGGCTCTCGGCGAGGCCCGTCTCGTGCAGCAGCTCGAAGGCGGCGATTCCGGCCGCCAGCCGGGCGCGCGGCAGGTCGACGGTCGGCAACGACTCTGCCTTGACGCCTTCCTCGAACGTGCGGCGCGCGGTCTCGGCGGCCAGCTCGGCCGCCGCCTTTCCGTGGGCCAGCGTCGTGATCTCGGTCGCGAGGATCTTCTTGGCCTCGTTGATCTCCTGGCCCTTCAGAGCCTCGAGCCGGGCGATCTCGGCGAGCGGCATGTCGGTGAAGGTCTTGAGGAAGCGCCCGACATCGGCATCCTCGCTGTTGCGCCAGTACTGCCAGAAATCGTACGGGCTCAGGCGGTCGGGATTGAGCCACACCGCACCGGCGGCGGTTTTGCCCATCTTGGCGCCGGAGCTGGTCGCAAGCAGCGGCGAGGTGAGCGCGAAAAGCTCCGCACCCTCCATGCGGCGGCCGAGATCGGCGCCCATGACGATGTTGCCCCACTGGTCGGAGCCGCCCATCTGCAGGATGCAGCCGTAGCGCTTGTGCAGCTCGACGAAATCGTACGACTGCAGGATCATGTAGTTGAACTCGAGGAAGCTCAGCGGCTGGTCGCGCTCCAGCCTGAGCTTCACCGAATCCATGGTCAGCATGCGGTTGACCGAGAAGTGCCGGCCGACGTCCCGCAGCAGCGGGATGTAGAGCAGGGTGTCCAGCCAGTCGGCGTTGTTGGCCATCACCGCGTCGGTAGGGCCGTCGCCGAACCGGAGATAGTTGGCGAAGCTCTTGCGGATGCTCGCCATGTTGGCGTCGATCTGCTGCGGCGTCAGGAGCTGTCGGGTCTCGTCGCGGCCCGACGGGTCGCCGACCTTGGTCGTGCCGGCGCCCATCAGGGCGATCGGCTTGTGGCCGGTCGTCTGCCACCAGCGCAGCAGCATGATCTGCAGCAGATGGCCGACATGCAGCGAATCGGCGGTGCAGTCGAAGCCGATATAGGCAGTGCGGGTCCCGGTCGACAGCATTTCGTCGAGGCGCACCGCGTCGCTGCACTGGTGCACCATGCCGCGCTCGTGCACGACCCGCATGAAATCCGACTTGAAGCCCGCCATTTCCCCGACCAGAGAATTGTCCGTTAAGCGGCGCGATGTAACATGGGGGGCTGGCGCCCTCAACGGGCGTCCCTCGCCGGCGAGCCGGCCCAGTCGGAGGAAGTCGGATTGCCCAACCTCGTCGAGGAACGCATGTTGCTCGCCCGCCGCAGCGAAGCTCCCCGTGCCGTCGGTCGCCCGAGGTCCGGGTGGTCGGCGGGGATGCAGCAATGTCTCGCCCGCCGGTGACGAATGTCGGAGCCGATGCATGGCAGGGCGCACCGAGCGCTCGGGCTGATGAGCGGGACCTCGGTCGATGGCGTGGATGTCGCCCTGATCGAGACCGACGGCGAGAGCGTTTCCTCCTTTGGCCCATCGCTTACGGTCGCCTATGACGACGAGGTCCGGCGATCGATCCGCGCCGTCTTCGGTGCCGAGCGGGCGAGCGCCGGGACTGCCGCTGCGGAGCAGGCTGTCACGCAGGCCCATGCCGCCGCGGTCCAGCGGTGGGCTCGCGAGCACGGCATTGCGCTCGCCTCGATCGACGTGGTCGGCTTTCACGGCCAGACGATCAGTCATCGGCCGGAGAGGCGCTTCACTTGGCAGATCGGCGATGGTGCGGCGCTCGCGCGGGCGCTCGGTGTGCGCGTGGTCAACGATCTGCGCAGCGCCGACGTCGCGGCGGGCGGGCAGGGCGCGCCGCTGGTGCCGGTCTACCACGCCGCCCTGGTGCGCAGGCTGGCGCGACCGCTGGCGGTGCTCAATGTCGGCGGGGTGGCCAACGTCACCTGGATCGGCGAGGACGAGACGCTGCTCGCCTTCGATACCGGTCCCGGCAATGCGCCGATCGACGATTGGTGCGTCAGGCGCGCCGGCCAGCGCTTCGACCGCAACGGTGCGCTGGCGGCGGCCGGCAGGGTCGATCGAGCCCGGCTCGAACGTTTCTCCGAGCATCGCTACTTCGCGCAGACGCCGCCGAAGTCCCTCGATCGCGGCGATTTCTCCGACTCGTGGGCCGAGGGTCTCGGCGTCGCCGACGGGGCAGCGACGCTGACGCGGGGAACGGCGCGGGCGATCGCGCTCGCGGCGCAGCACTTTCCGCGTCGGGTGACACAGTGGATCGTCTGTGGCGGCGGGGCGCGAAATCCGACACTCGTTCAGGCGATTGCCGCAGAGACGGGCAGCAAGGTGATCCTGGCGTCGGATCTGGGCTGGGACGGCGATGCGCTGGAGGCGCAAGCCTTCGCTTACCTCGCGGTGCGTTCGCTGCGGGGCCTGCCGATCTCGTTTCCCGGGACCACCGGCGCGCCGCACCCGATGACGGGCGGCCGGCTCCATCTGCCGTGATCAGGTAGGCCCGTTGCACGTGCCATTCTTCTCCGTCATCCCGAGCGAAGCCACCCGAAGGGTGGTGCAGTTGAGGGACCTCTCTTTGTCGCCGCCGCCACAAGAGAGGTCCCTCCGTTCCGCCTCGCTGCGCTCGGCTCCGGTCGGGATGACGATGTTTTGCTGGATTTGATGGTCCGACCTGAAAGGCTCATGGTTCCTTGTTGCTGGTCGCGCGGCCCGGCGGGTTGAGCAGGCACTTGGCGACGTAGCGGTCGACCTCGACCGCGAGCTTGTCGAGCGAATCGTGGAAGAAGTGATTGGCGCCCTTGATGGTGCGCGACTCGACGGTGATGCCCTTCTGCAGCGACAGGCGCGCCACCAGCTTCTGGATGTCGGCGAGCGGCACCACCTCGTCACGCTCGGCGCCGACGATCAGGCCCGACGACGGGCAGGGGGCGAGGAAGGCGAAGTCGTAGGAGTTGGCGGGCGGGGCCACCGAGATGAAGCAGTCGATCTCCGGGCGGCGCATCAGCAACTGCATTCCGATCCACGCGCCGAAGGAATAGCCGGCGATCCAGCACGACTTTGCATCGGCGTTCATGGTCTGCAGCCAGTCGAGTGCAGCCGCAGCGTCGCTCAGCTCGCCCATGCCGTTGTCGAAGCGCCCCTGGCTGCGGCCGACCCCCCTGGTGTTGAAGCGCAGGACGGAGAAGCCGCGATTGACGAAGACGTGGAACAGCGCGAACACCACCTTGTGGTTCATCGTCCCGCCATATTGCGGGTGAGGGTGCAGGATCAGGGCGATAGGCGCGTGCTCTTCCTTGCTCTGGTGATAGCGACCCTCGAGACGACCCTCGGGTCCAGTGAACATCACATCAGGCATGGAAACTCCGGAAATCCCTCATCTCTGGCTGCCAGGGCAGCAGGCGCCGGCCATAGCGATCTTGATACTTGACTGGCCGACTCAGACTTATTAAATCCCACCGAGCAGGTCGGTCTTTGGGCCGTGTTCCTGTCAGGGGGCTGAAATATCGTACTAACGCCTTGGTTTTCAAGACCTTTGGGCGTTCGTGAGCGACCGCCGGCGATGTCCGGCACCAGGAGGATGCTGTGAAGCTCAGCACCAAGGGGCGTTATGCCGTCATGGCGATGGTCGATCTGGCCCGCCACGCCCAGGCCAAGCCCGTGTCGTTGTCGGATATCGCGACCCGCCAGGAAATCTCGCTGTCGTACCTCGAGCAGCTGTTCGCCCGGCTGCGCCGAGCCGGACTGGTGCGCAGCGTGCGCGGCCCGGGCGGCGGCTACCGGCTGGCACGCGGCTCGGCGGAGACGCGGGTCTCCGAGATCATCCTCGCCGTCGACGAGCCGATCACGGCGACGCGCTGCACCGAGATGGGCGCGATGGGCTGCCGGGCCGATCGCAGCAAGTGCCTGACCCACGATCTGTGGGAGGAGCTCGGCAACCAGATCCACATGTTCCTGAGCTCGGTCACTCTGCGCGACGTGCTGGAGCGTAAGCTGACGACGCATATCATCGAAGCTCCGGTGGTCACCAAGCCCGACTCCGTGGCCGCCGCCAGCTGATCGCACGACCATGCGTGCGCCCGCGTATCTCGACCACAATGCGACGAGCCCTCTGCGTCCCGCGGTGCTCGATGCCATGGTCGAGGCGCTGCGCGCGGGCGGCAACCCGTCGGCCGTTCATAGTGTGGGGCGCAAGGCGCGCAGCCTGGTCGAGGCGGCACGCCGGAGCGTGGCCGGGCTCGTCGGGTGCCTGCCGGGCGAGGTCGTGTTCACGTCGGGCGGCACGGAAGCCAACAACCTTGCCCTGCGCGGCGCCGGCCACCGCCGCGTGCTGGTCTCCGCAGTCGAGCATGACAGCGTGGGCAAGGCGTCTCCGGACGGGGAGATCATCGGCGTCGACGGCGAGGGCGTGGTCGATCTCGGTGCGCTCGAGCGGATGCTCGCGCAGCCCGGCGAGCGCGCGCTGGTTTCCGTGATGCTGGCCAACAACGAGACCGGGGTCGTCCAGCCGGTCGGCGAGGTGGTGCGGCTGGCCCGGGGTGCCGGGGCCCTGGTGCATTGCGATGCGGTTCAGGCGGTCGGCAAGCTCGGCTTCGATGTCCACGGGCTCGGCGTCGACTATCTCAGCCTGTCGGCACACAAGCTCGGCGGCCCTGCCGGGATCGGCGCTCTGGTCGTCTGCAACGGTGCCCCGCTTGCACCGGATCGGCTGGGCGGAAGCCAGGAAGCCAATCGCCGGGCCGGTACGGAGAATGTCGCCGGAATTGCCGGATTCGGCGCCGCGGCCACGGCGGCACGGTCCGGCCTGCCCGTGGCGCCCTTGCGCGACCGCCTGGAATCGACTTTGCGGCACATCGCTCCGGGCGCGCGAATTTTCGGCGGCGGCGCCCGGCGACTGGACAATACGAGCTGCATCGCCATGCCGGGCGTGAAGGCCGAGACGCAGGTGATGGCGTTCGACCTGGCCGGAGTTTGCGTCAGCGCCGGCGCGGCGTGCTCGTCCGGCAAGGTTCAGCGTTCCGCCGTGCTCGACGCCATGGGCGTGGAGCCCGCCGAGGCCGCTACGGCGATTCGGGTCAGCCTGGGTTGGAACAGCGAGCCAGGCGATATTGATCGCTTGATCGCGGCGTGGCGGGACCTATATATCCGAGCGGGCAAGTCGGATATTGACGATGCCCGGGCAGCCTAGGAAATCCATGGGGAAAGCATGAGCGTCCTTAGCCAGATCCGGCGCAACGACCAGCCGATCTATCTCGACTACCAGGCGACCACGCCGATGGACCCTCGGGTCCTCGAGGCGATGATGCCGTACTTCACCCACAAGTTCGGCAACCCGCATTCGCGCAGCCATTCCTATGGCTGGGAAGCCGAGGAGGGTGTCGAGAAGGGACGGGCCCAGGTCGCCAGGCTGATCGGCGCGGACGAGAAGGAAGTGATCTTCACCTCGGGCGCCACCGAGTCGAACAATCTCGCCATCCGCGGCGTCGCCGAGTTCTACAAGGATCGCAAGAACCACATCGTCACCACGGTGACCGAGCACAAGTGCGTGCTCGATACCTGCCGCCATCTCGAGCAGCAGGGCTTCGAGGTGACCTACCTGCCGGTGCAGAAGAACGGCCTGGTCGACCTCGAGGAATTGCGCGCGGCGATCACCGACAAGACGGTGGTCGTGTCTGTCATGGCGGTGAACAACGAGATCGGCGTGATCCAGCCGCTGGCCGAGATCGGCAAGATTTGCCGCGAGAAGAAGACCTTCTTCCATACCGATGCGGCGCAGGCTGCCGGCAAGATCCCGCTCGACGTCGAAGCGATGAACATCGACCTGCTGAGCATCTCAGGTCATAAGATCTATGGTCCCAAGGGCATCGGCGCGCTCTACGTGCGCCGCAAGCCCCGGGTTCGCCTGGTGCCGCTGATCGTCGGCGGTGGCCAGGAGCGCGGCTTCCGCTCGGGTACCCTGCCGGCGCCGCTCTGCGTCGGGCTGGGCGAGGCGGCCGAGATCGCCATGAAGGAGATGGACGCCGAGGCCGGGCGGCTGGCCAGGCTCCAGGCCCGCATGCTGAAGGGCCTGCAGGACCGGCTGCCGGAGATCTACGTGAACGGCGACCTCGAGCATCGCATCCCGGGCAACCTTAACATCAGCTTCGCCTACGTCGAAGGCGAGTCGCTGATGATGGGTATCAAGAACCTCTCGGTTTCGTCCGGCTCGGCCTGCACGTCGGCCTCGCTCGAGCCGAGCTACGTGCTGCGGGCATTGGGCGTCGAGGAGGAGCTGGCGCACACGTCGCTGCGCATCGGGCTCGGCCGCTTCACGACCGAGCATGAGGTCGATACCGCGGTCGACGAGTTGGTGCGTCACGTCGAGAAGCTGCGGGCGATGAGCCCGCTTTGGGAAATGGCCCAGGAGGGCATCGATATCAAGTCAATCGAATGGGCCGCCCACTGAGGCCCACCGGAAGATCCAGGAGAAGTGTCATGGCCTACAGCGAGAAGCTGATCGATCACTACGAGAACCCGCGCAATATCGGGTCGCTCGACAAGAATTCCGAGGATGTCGGCACTGGCCTGGTCGGCGCACCGGCCTGCGGCGACGTCATGAAGCTGCAGATCAGGGTCGGTGCCGATGGCCTGATCGAGGATGCCAAGTTCAAGACCTTCGGTTGCGGCTCGGCGATCGCTTCGTCCTCGCTCGTCACCGAATGGGTGAAGGGCAAGACGATCGACGAGGCCGAATCCATCAAGAACACCGACATCGCGCGCCATCTGGCGCTGCCGCCGGTGAAGATCCATTGCTCGGTCCTGGCCGAGGACGCGATCAAGGCGGCGATCGCCGACTATCGCGCCAAGACGGCCAGGAAGGACGAAACGGCGGAGTAGGGTAGATGAGCACGACTGTCGAGACGCCGAAGCCCGCGGCTGCGCGGCCGCGTCGTCCACGCCCCCAGGTGATGTCCGTGACGCCGGCAGCGGCGGAACGGGTGAAGGCGTTGATCGACGGCCGCGGCAAGCCGACGGCCGGCATCCGCATCGGCGTGCGCAGCAAGGGCTGCTCGGGCATGTCCTACACGCTCGAGTTCGCCGACAGCCAGCAGCCGATGGACGAGGTCGTCGAGACCGGCGGAATCAAGCTGCTGATCGACCCCAAGGCATCGCTCTTCCTCATCGGCACCGAGATGGACTACGCCGAGGAGAAGCTGAAATCGGGCTTCGTCTTCAAAAATCCGAACGAGAAGGGCCGCTGCGGCTGCGGCGAATCCTTCCACGTCTGATCACTCGGCCTGCGAAGCTTCGTCATGGATCATTTCGCGCGGCTGGGACTGCCGGCGGCGCTCGACCTGGAGCTTGCCCAGCTCGACCAGGCCTACTTCTCGCGCCAGCGGCAGTGGCATCCCGACCGGTTCGTCGGCCGGCCGCCCGATGAGCGGGCGCGCGCGTCGATCGAGGCGGCAGCCCTGAACGACGCCTACCGCACGCTCAAGGATCCTGTCGACCGCGCGGTCTACCTGGCGACCCTGAAGGGCGTCGAGCTGCCGGGCGACGGCAAGACCATCGACGACCCCGACCTCCTCAAGGAGGCCATGGAGGCGCGTGAGGCGCTGCACGAGGCGGCGACGGTCGAGGAGGTCGATTCGCTGGCAGGAGAGGCCCGCAAGGACACCGAGGCAGCCCTTGGCGGGCTCGCGAGTTTGCTGTTGCAGGACGACAAGCCCGCCATCAGAAAGACGCTCCTTCGCCTGCGCTATCTCGACAAGTTCGCCGAGGAAGCGCGGGCACGGCGCATGAATATTCAACGGCCGAGGCCATGACGCTTCTCGAGATCCACGAGCCTGGCGAAACTCCCCTGCCGCATGCCGGCGAAGGGTCGCTGGCCGTCGGCATCGATCTCGGTACGACCAACTCGGTGGTGGCCATCGCGCGCGAGGGAAGGCCGGCCGCCCTGCACGACGAGTCCGGCCGGGCGCTGGTGCCATCGCTCGTGGCGTATCCCGCCGCGGGTGGCGTGCTGGTCGGCGAGGAAGCACGACTGCTGGCAAGGCAGGAGCCCCGCAACGTGGTCGGGTCGATCAAGCGGCTGATGGGGCGCGGTGAAGCCGATCTCCATGCCGTGGCGGGCGTGCTGCCGTACGAGATCGCCCCGGGCGGCGGTCCGACCGACATGGTGAAGCTGCAGATCGGCGGCAAGGCGCGCTCGCCGGTCGAGATTTCCGCCGAGATCCTCAAGGCCCTGCGCACCCGTGCCGAAGCCGCGCTGGAAAAGCCGATCGAGCGCGCCGTCATCACCGTGCCGGCCTACTTCGACGACGCCGCACGCACGGCGACGCGCGATGCCGCGCGTGTCGCCGGCCTCGAGGTGCTGCGGTTGGTCAACGAGCCGACGGCGGCGGCACTGGCCTACGGCCTGGACAAGGGCTCGGAGGGCCTCTACGCGGTCTACGACCTGGGCGGCGGCACCTTCGATTTCTCCCTGCTTCGGCTCGAGAAGGGCGTGTTCCAGGTGCTGGCGACCGGCGGCGACACGGCGCTGGGCGGCGACGATTTCGACCGTGCCATCGCCGAGCGCATGCTGGCCGAGCGCCGCGCCGATGGCCTGGCCGATCGGGTCGACGAAACGGCCGTCAAGGCGGCGCTGGCGCTCGCCCGGCAGATCAAGGAACAGCTTTCCGATCGCGACCAGGCCTCCGGCCGGCTGGAGATCGCCGGCGTGCCCTCGTTCCATACGCTCGAGCGCACCGCCTTCGAGGCGATGATCGAGACATACGTGACACGTACGATCGACATTGCCAGCCACGTGCTCGCCGATGCCGCCATGACGGCCGGCGAGATCGAGGGCGTGGTGCTGGTGGGCGGCTCGACCCGCGTGCCGCAGGTGCGCGCCGCCGTCGCTGCGCTGGGCGGCAAGCCGCCGCTGAGCGACATCGACCCCGACGAGGTCGTGGCGCTGGGCGCTGCCCTGCAGGCCGAAGCGCTGACCGGCGGCGGCGACACGCTGTTGCTCGACGTGACGCCGTTGTCGCTCGGCCTCGAGACGATGGGCGGCATCGTCGAGAAGATCGTGCCGCGCAACACGCCGATCCCCGTCCAGCTCGCCCAGGAGTTCACCACCTACCAGGATGGCCAGGCGGCGATGGCGATCCACGTCGTGCAGGGCGAACGCGAGATGGTTGCCGACTGCCGCAGCCTGGCGCGCTTCGAGCTGCTCGGGATTCCGCCGATGACGGCCGGCGCGGCACGCATCCGGGTGACGTTTGCCGTCGATGCCGACGGGCTTCTCACGGTGTCTGCGGAGGAGCGCACCACCGGCGTGGCGCAGCGCATAGAGGTCAAGCCATCCTACGGGCTCAGCCACGACGACATGGCCGACATGCTCTACGACAGCCTCGACAACGCCGAGGCCGACATGACCCTGCGCCTGCTGACCGAGGCTCGGGTCGAGGCACGGCGCAACCTGCTGGCGCTCGAGGCCGCTCTGGCCAGGGACGGCGACCTGCTGTCCGCCGAGGAGCGCGGCGCGCTCGACGCCGGACGGGCGAGTCTGGAAGCGGCGCTTTCCGGCGACGACCGCGAGGCGATCAATGCCGCGGCCGAGGCGCTCGAGATGCTCTCGAAGCCGTTCGCCGAGCGTCGCATGGATCGCGGCATCCGGGACGCGCTGTCGGGACTGTCCGTGAGCGAGCTCGAGACCCGGGTGGGCGAATGACGAGGTTTTGCTGAATGCCGAAGATGACGTTCATCCTCAAGGACGGATCGCGCAAGGAGGTCGACGCGCCGATCGGCCTCAGCGTCCTCGAGATCGCCCACCGCAACCATGTCGACATCGAGGGCGCCTGCGAGGGCTCGCTCGCCTGCTCGACCTGCCACGTGGTCGTCGAGAAGGACTGGTTCGATCAGCTGGCTCCGGCCAGCGAGGACGAGGAAGACATGCTCGACCTGGCGTTCGGCCTCACCCATACGTCGCGCCTGGGTTGCCAGATCCGCATGTCGGAGGCGCTCGATGGCCTCGTGGTGCGCCTGCCGGCGGCGACCCGAAACATGATGGTCGACAAGTAGGGAGGAGGGGCGATGGCCCGCAAGCTGCGCTGGACCGACGTCCAGGACATCGCCATCGAGCTCGAGGAGCGTCATCCCGAGGCCGACAATGTCAATCTGCGCTTCACCGACCTGCACCGCTGGGTCATGGAGCTGCCCGATTTCGCCGACGACCCAAACCGGTCGAACGAGAAGATCCTCGAGGCCATCCAAGCCGCGTGGATCGACGAACGCGGCTAGAGCGCACCGGAGATGGTGCTTCAACAGGTGGCCTAGCCGGATGCCGCAATTTGAGCAAGAATCCTGTCGTACAGTGATGATGCCTGGGAGGGTGTCATGAGAGGCGACTGGTTCCGTCTTGTGCTGCTGCCGCTGATGCTGGCGTTGGGCTTGGGAGCGTGCGCCTCCAATGCCGTTCAGCCCGGCATCGTCGGTACCTCGAGCGGCCCGCCCGGCTCGTATCCGGCCGCTGGGCCGTACCCCGGCGGCGGGCGCTCCTATGGCGGTCCGCCAGCCAATGCACCTTCTCAGGGCAGCGTCTACGGCACGCCGGGATCGGGTGACACAGGTCGGGTCGTGTCCATCCGCGAGATACCCCTTCAGGGGGCCGGTGGGAGGGGCGGCGGAAGCGGAACCATGTGGGGCGGCCTGCTCGGTGCAGGCAGTGGTGCGACGATCGGCGCGATCACCAGCAACAGCCTGGGCGGTGCGCTGGTGGGCGCCCTGCTGGGCGCGGTCGGCGGCGCCATCGCGGGGACGATTGCCGACGGCCAGCGCGGCCCCGGGCGGGGCATCGAGGTGGTCGTGCAGCGCGACGACGGACAGCGCATCACGATCGCCCAGCCGGACGACGGCGACGTGCAATTGGGCGATCGGGTGCAGATCATCCAGAACCACCAGGGGGTCGCCCAGGCGGTACGCGACCCGACGGTGCGGCAAGACTGACTTCCGGTCCGGATCTTCATCTTTGGAAAGTGGCACCCATGCTGGGTAAGTGGCTCTCGAGCTTGTTGATCCCGCTGGCCCTCGCGGCGGGCCTGGGCGCGTGCAACGGCAGCAGCGGCGCAGTCCAGCCGGGCGTCGTCACCACGTCGGCCCAGGCCAGCTATCGCGGCGAGACCGGCCGCGTCGTGCGGATCCGCGAGGTCGCGGTGCGCAGCGGCAATACCGGCGTGAGCGACGGCACGCTGATCGGCGGCGGCGTCGGCATGGCGGGCGGCGCGGCAATCGGCGCGGCCACGACCAACTCGGTGGGCGGCGCGGTGGTCGGCGGCCTGCTGGGCGCCGTCGGCGGCGCGATCGCCGGCACCGCCATCGACCAGCAGTCGACCCGCCGCGGCATCGAGGTCACCATCCAAAGGGACGACGGCCAGCGCGTCGCCATCGCCCAGGCCGACGACGGCGACATCCAGGTCGGCGACCGGGTCGCCATCGTCTACGACCGCAACGGGGTCGCCAAGGCAGTCCGCGACACGGGCTATCGGCGGGATTAAGGTCTTTGCCTCTCCCGCAATCGGGACTGCCGCATTCGAGCATCTGTTACCCTCCCTGCGCGAAGCGCGGGGAGGTGCCCCCGTAGGGGGCGGAGGGGTCAAGCGCTGCAGTCGAAGCGTCCGTCCATCATCACGTGGGTTGCTTATGACCCCTCCGTCGCCGTAAGACGGCGACACCTCCCCAGCGAAGCTGGGGAGGCGATGAACTGGATGCGCCGCCGCGCCTCCACGCCTATATAGGCCCCGCCATGGCCAGGAACTCCCTCGGGATCGACAAGCGGCCGGCCGACACGCGCGTCGTCGTCGCGATGTCGGGCGGCGTCGATTCGTCGGTGACGGCGGCGCTGCTGCGGGAACAGGGTTATGATGTGGTGGGCGTCACCCTGCAACTCTACGATCATGGCGTCGCCATCGGAAAAGCCGGCGCATGCTGCGCCGGCCAGGACATCGCCGATGCCCGACAGGTCGCCGAGCGGCTGTCCATTCCCCACTACGTGCTCGACTACGAAAGCCGCTTTCGCGCCGAGGTGATGGATTCATTTGCCGATTCCTATGCCCGCGGCGAGACGCCGGTGCCGTGCATCGCCTGCAACAGGACGGTGAAGTTCCGCGATCTGCTGCGCACCGCACGCGAGCTCGGGGCCGAGGCGCTGGCGACCGGTCACTATGTCCGGCGCGTCGAGGGCGCCCAGGGCGCCGAGCTTCACCGCGGCGCCGATCCGTCGCGCGACCAGAGCTATTTCCTGTTCGGCACGACACGCGAGCAGCTCGAGTTCCTCCGCTTCCCCTTGGGCGACCTGCCGAAGGCCGAGACACGCGCGCTGGCGCAGCGGTTCGACCTCGCGGTCGCCGACAAGCCGGACAGCCAGGACATCTGCTTCGTGCCCAACGGCGACTACGCCGCCGTGGTCCAGAAGCTTCGGCCGGAGGCCGTCGAGCCCGGCGAGATCGTCGACCGGGAGGGCAGAGTGGTCGGCCGGCACGACGGCGTCGTGCATTTCACCGTCGGCCAGCGCCGCGGGCTGGCACTCGGCGAGCGCACCGGCACCGACAACGAGCCGCTCTACGTCGTTCGGCTGGAGCCCGAGACGCGTCGTGTCGTGGTCGGGCCGCGGTCGGCGCTCGGACGGCGCGACGTCGTGCTGCACGATCTCAACTGGCTCGGCCCGGCGCTTGACGGCGTCCTGCCGGTCCGGGTGCGCGTGCGATCGAGCCAGGCGCTGCGTCCGGCAACCATCGAGCCGTCCGACGGGGGCGGGGCCATCGTGCGGTTTCCCGAACCCGAGATCGGCGTCTCGCCGGGGCAGGCGTGCGTCGCCTACGATGCCGGGCAGGGCAGCCGCCTGCTGGGCGGCGGCTTCATCGGGCGCTTTCCCGGATGAAGCTCGACCACCTCAACCTGCCGGTCAGCGATCTCGCGCGTTCGCGCGCCTGGTACTCACTTCCTTGACAGCTTCACGACTGGGCGACTAAAAGCGCCCACCCGTGGCTGGGTAGCTCAGCTGGTTAGAGCACGGCACTCATAATGCCGGGGTCGGCGGTTCAAGTCCGCCCCCAGCTACCAACCCCCTCGGTAAGCCACTGAAACCATTACACCTTGACGATGGTGGGACACGGTAGGACCACGCCGGTGGGACTTCAGTACGGGAACGCAGCGGCAACTTATCGCCTGAACGCCAACAGTGGAGCGGCCTGCGCGGCGAGCTTCTTGCGGTTGGCGGCGCGGGTGTAGCGCACTGCCTCTTTCTCGGTGACCCACCCGAACAGCGACATGAGTTGGTTGACCGTGGCGCCGTTCTCGGCGGCATGGACTGCGGCCGCCTTGCGCACGCCGTGGCTGGCCAGGCCCTTCGGCAGGCCCGCGTCGGCGCACCAGTCCTGCACCTTGTTGCCGAACCCGTTCACCGTGAACGGCACGCCGCGCTCGGTGACCAGATAGGTGAAGGGGCCGAACAGGTGGCGGCTCGCGTCGAGCACCTCCTGCAGGGCTGGGATGACCGGAATGTCGCGCACCTTGGGATCGGCGCCGCGCTTGCGGCTGCCCTTCGTCTCGGTGAAATGCAGGAGGCCGGCCGTCTCGTGGGGTGGCCCGAGCTTCACCACGTCGGAGCGGCGCACGCCGGTGTAGATCAGGAGCGCGAGGTAGAGCCGGGCCTTGGTCCCGACGGGGTGGGCGGCCTCGAACTTCTCGATATCGGCGATCGTCCACGGGCGATGCCCTTCGGTGCTGGCCGGTGGCAGGTAGGCGACGAGCTGCGCCGGGTTCTGCTTCGCACGATGCTTGGCGATCGCCCACTTGAACAACTGCCGCAGCGCCTTCACCCGGTTGTTCGCGGCGCCCGGCTTGTCGAACTTCTCGTCGCGCAGCTCCTCGACGTGCCGCGGCTCCATCCTGGCAAACTCGAGCGTGCCGCGCTGCACGCCCTTCTTGGGGTGGACTGACCGGCACATGTCCTCGAGGAGCAACCGGCGCTGATTGCCCGTGCCCTTGTCGAGCAATCGGAACTCGGCGCTGGCGACGTAGGCGAGGCACAGGCCGCGCAGCGTGTCAGGGCCGATGGCGCGCGCCGACGGCGGTTGCGCCTGGCCTGCGGTCGCCTTCGCGGCCTCGATCTCGGCCAGGAAGGCGGGCGTCCCCGGCGTCTCGCGGAGGCGGACCTTCGGCTTGCCCTTCACGCGGTAGTAGAGCCGCACGTTGCCGTGACGATCGCGGTCGGCGATGACGTTCGGAAGGTGAAGGTTCACGGCCCTCAGTCCCAAGGGTTTTCCTCCCCGACATCCGGCAGCGCGTCGAACGCCGTGTCAAGGGCACGGACATCCCACACCCGGCGGGCGTCGATCTCCTTGGCCTTGGGCATGCGGCTGTCGGCGACCATCTCATCGAACTTCGTGGCGCTGACCCCGACGTACACGGCCGCCTCCTCGCGCGACAGCCCGCGGCGTGGCTGCGACGACCGGCGCAGCTCGCGGGTTGGCGACAGGGGGCGGAGGTCGTTCATTGCAGCGCCGGCTTCCAGTGCGTCGGTGCGCCTTCGGGATGCTCTTCGCTCCAGCACATTCCGCCGCCGAGCAAGACCCACGTGCCGGGCGTCGTGTTGAACGGCCAGTTCACGCGCTCAGGATCCCACTTCCATGGCGCCTCGCCGATCCCGCAGGCTTCCGCCCACAGAAAGACGGTCGTGCCGTCGCGAGGAGCCGTCGACAGCGGCCTGTAGCCATCCGGCACGCGCTCGCTCACCCCATCCTCCCTGTGATCGCCGTCCGCACGCGCCGCTTGAGCCGCCAGACGTCGTCGCGCGTCAACGTCACGCCGGTAAACTCCATGATCACGGCGTCGGCGCGCTGGAGGGCGGCTTCGTCAACCTGTGCATTCTCTGCACGAGTTGCCGGCGGCACGGCGCCACCTGTAGTTGTTTGCGTCTTTTGCAAAGAAGTCGGCTCGGGGCGGCGATTCCACAGGTCGTAGAATACCGGCCAGACGACGTGGTGCTGCAGCGCGCAGACGCGCCCTTCCTCGGGGCGGTGCGGGTGTTGCATGCCGACGATGCACAGCTGATCGCCCGGCTGTCGTTTCCCCCATACGCTTTCGAGCGCCACCCCGCACAGAGGGCACGGCTCCAGCTTCGGCTCGGTCATGCGGACAACCTCGCTGCCCGCTCGAACTGTTCGTACATCACCGGGTGCATGATGATCGTGTCGCGGGTCATGAAGATCGCAGGCACCTTCCGGAACTCTCCGCCGAAGCGCTTCATCAGCTTCTTCCGGATGCGCTTCGACCGATGCTTGCTATACGGGAACAGTCGCTCTTCCGTCGCCTCAAGGGCGTTCTCCGAGACGATCAGGCGAAGCCCCATGATGTTGCCGAGGCTAGGGGGCGCGACGATCATGCCGGCACCCTTTCGCCAAGGCCGGAGATCGATCCATGTGCCCATGGCGCGATGACCGGGCGTCGATCGTCCGGAACGCGATGCTTGCCGCGCGCCATCGGGTGCAGCGGATAGCCGCTACCGGACAGGCCTAGGCAGAAGGTCCGCAGCAGCTTGTCGCGCGGCCCCTCGGGATCGTTGATGGCGTCGAACATGTGCTCGACCATCACATCGAACTCGTAGCCGTTCAGGCCGACAGTCGACAGCGACGCGCCCCAGGCGATCATCGCTGCATCCCTGTCGGCGAGTTCCTTGGCGACGATGCTCCAGTTCTCGAACAGGGCATCGCGGGCGCTCCAGTCCGACCGCTCGTCCCACTTCAGCCACTCGATCAACTCCCTGGGCTTCGCCGTGATCTTCGGGACCACGTTGAGCAGCAGCGCGCCGCCGAAGCCCCAGCGGTACGAGAAGCGGCAGACGCGGCGAGCGGTCATGTCGAACTCGCGCGTGGTGCCGGCCTCAGCGGGATTGAGCATGATCCAGGGCAAAACCGGGTCCGGGTTCCAGCGATACGTCAGCGTGAAGCGATAGCCCAGCTCGGCGCGCACGCTGGACGCGACCATCACCGGATCTCCCGAGCGCTCAAGCGGCGAGGTCAAGAGCGAGGCGATGGAAACCTTCATCTCACCACCTCCCAAATCAGCAACACTACCGGCGCCAGCACCATCCCCAGCCCGGCCATGACGGCGAGGAAGCCGGCAAAGAGCGCCCAGAACACGCGGATGGTGGCGCGCCAGGTCATGCTGCCACCAAGGCGTTGCGGCGATTGTCGATCGCGCGATTGTAGTCAACGAAATTTCGGACCTTCCGCCATGCGTGCCCGTTCACCCATCGCTGGACGTCGTCGAGCAGCTGGGCCGTCCAGTCGAACGCCACCTTGGGCTTCTTCTCCAAGGCGTTTAGGGGGATGAAGCGCTGCACGTACGGCTCGGCGCCCCAGGCGAAGATCTTCTCGATGCGGTCCATGCAGACGTCGAACGGCTCGCGGCCGATCATTACATAGACCTGCTTCCGGCGAGCCGGAACATCGCGGAGCATGTGACACACGCGCCGTACGGCATCGCCCTCGGTTGCCTCATCGAAACCGAACCGCCACGGCCCGCGGTTGATCGGCGTCCATCGGGCGAGCACTTCGTCATCGAACGTCGTCGGCTCAAAGCCGGAATTGGCGTCCAGTAGCGGCACGCCGGCCCGCGTGTAGCGCTCGATGATGTGTCGCTGGTGCTCGGCCGGGAGCGCCGATAGGTTGTTGTCGCACAGGACGGGGCGCGGCTCGAAATCGGCAAGCGGTGTCAGCGCGCCCTCAAGCAAAGGCACGATGCAGAACGCGCAATTGAGGGAGCATCCCCGGCTCGCGAACGTGGCCATCGGATTGTGGCGACGCACGACGTCGGGGAGATCGCCGGGAACATCCACCATCTTGCCGCGTCGCATCACGCGCTTTCGTGGAACCTCGGCAATGTCGTCGAGGTAGGCAAGATGCGTGGTGAAGGCCGGCCCGCCCGCCATCACATGGCAGCCGATTGCCCTGTAGTATTCGGCCACCTTGCGGGCCTTCGGCAGGTCCCAGGTGAACACCACCGACAGATACGCCGTGCTGCCCTCGCGCCAATGCACGACGCCCTTGGCCCACTCGCCGCGTGTCCACGCGACGTCACCCACGGTCGCCCTCCCTCTGCAGCCCTGCGCCAACGTTCCACAGGCCCTGCGCGCCGTTCATGGGCACCGGCTCGTCGAAGTGCTGGATCTCCGACAGCGGCCAAGCCCAGTTGCTCTGCTCGATCCGAGTGCTGTCGGATTGGAAGGCCTCTGGCCACAGGTCGCAAGGCGCGCACGGGCGTGCCCAGGAGCGCCGTGCCGAGCGCCATCTTGCGGGGAAAGACGCTCGGCGATGCGAGGGCGCGCTCCAGTACTGGCACCGCCTTGTCGGCGAGCAGGCCGGTCAGATGCGTTCGGCCGGCCGAGCTTCCACAGCAGGACCTTGATTTCCCGCTGGTCCATCCTGGGCGCACCGGCGTGGATCACGATGCGCTGGCCGACGATCGACCGCGGCGCCGGCCAGGAGCGGAATTCGTAAGGCTTCGCGCCAGACATGATCAGGCTCGCCCACGGCTGCCAGATGGTGACGGCCTTCACGTCGCGCCCTCCTGCAGCCTCTCCAGCGTCGCGATCGCCGCGTCCAGGGCCACGTTCTGGTAGTCGGCGTTCTTCTGCTTCAGCGTGCCCTTGGCGACCAGCATCGGGTACACGCGGGATCGCATCGCGCGCTCGCGCTTCAGCTCGGCGATCTGCGCGGCCAATGACGGCGCGGGAAACTGGGCTGTCATTGAATGTGCTCCATGCAGGTGCGGACATCGGCGACCAGCTGCTTGTCGTCGACCAGGGCGAACAGCTTGTCGTAGCTCCACTTCGTGTCGCGGAAGATCCGGCCATCGCGGTCGCCGTCGTCGCCGCTGCGCAGGCAACCCAGCAGGTCGGCGGCGATGTCTTTGTCCTGCTCGTTCTCGATGGTGAACCGGTCGAAAGCGTTCTGTACCCGGTAGAAACCCTCAGACCAGTCGCCGCGCGTCTGGCTCCCGGCCACGGCGAGGTCCAGATACTTGTTGCGCCTCTGGAGCGTGTCGAGCGCATCGGACCAGTCCGCATCCTCCGGCAGCCCATGCCGCAAGATCACGGCCGCCAGCGCCAGATCCGCCTTCCGCGCGGCGATCGCATTCAACCGGGCTTGCTCCACGGCCTGCTTCTCGCGTTCGACCTTCGGCTTGGCTTCTTCGATCGCTTTGAGCAGCTCGGCACGTCTGCGCTCCACGCGGTCCCATCCGTCGCTGATCGGGAAATTGCGCTTCAGGTCGCCGAGGTAACCGGCCTCGTGACGATTGCGCTTCGGAAAGCGAGACCGGCTGTTGTGATCGATCTCGCTGTACTCATCCGGGATGCCGGCGGCCTTCATGAGCGACACGATCAGGTCGCGCATCTTGCGATTGTGCTCCAGTGCGACTGCGTTCGCCGCGTGCGTCGCGACGTCCTGCCTGTAGGCGCCGGTTACTAGCTGCTCGAAAGAAGCCACGGCGCCTTCGAGCGTAGGCTTGCGGTAGCTGGTCGGCGGGTTGGCCTGATAGTGCTCCGGCGTCGACCAGCGCACTTTCAAGATGGCCTCGCACATGGTCACCGGGCGCGCCGGCTCGATCTCCTGCGCGGCGAGGGACGGCGGCGGGAACGCGGCGGTCATGGCTTGATCTCCCGCAACACCAAGCCGCCCATGCGCAGGTGCTCTTGCATGCCGGTCTTGTAGGTTGGCCACGATGAAGGATCGGGCTTGAACCATTCGTGAGACGCTCGCATGCGCCCATCGAACACCCGATACATGCTCGACTGCATCGTGCCGGTGCAGTTCTCGGTCGCCCGGCACTTCATCATGAAGGGCGTCGTGCCTTCGTCGAGGTCGCGGGTCACGATGTGGCCGCGGCACTTCTCGCAGACGTAGATGTTCTTGCGGCCGTCTGAGCTGGTCATGGTTGATCCCCCTTGGGGCGTCGAGGGCACGGCCCGCAGCGCGTCGGCGCCTCCGGGAAGTCGGCCGGCGGGCAGTCGCTGCAAAGCTTGCCCCGGAGCGATCGGGCAATGGCGCGGTCGATCCTGCGAGCCTCTTCCGCGTCCATCCGCTCCTGGCTGATGTACGTGTAGCGAGCCATCACGCTGCCTCGGCCTGGTCGGGCGGGCCGTCCATGTCGGGCATGTCGCCGTCGACCTTGGTCCGGTGGGCGTTGACGGCCCGGTAGAGCCGCGCGTGCTCCTCAGGCCGCTTGTCGAGTAGCCACGCGACTTGCTTGGCGGCCGTCTCGCCGGTCAGCAGCGTGTTAATTTCCCCGCCCGTCTTGGTGGCCTGAACATCGGCGATCAGCTTGTCGACCACCTGCTCGGCCTTGCTCTTGCCCGACGGGCCGACGCCGCCGATGTCGTCGCCTCGAGCCCAGGCGGCGAGCTGCTGGCCGGCTTCCTCGCCGATCAGCTCACCGTCGGGGAAGAGGTGCAGGTGCTGGCGCTGGATCTTGCGCGGCAGGTCGTAGTTGACCCGGCCGGGCTTGTCGTTCGCCAGCGTGATCATCGTGGTGAGTTCGAACATGAACCGGGGATCGCCGATCGGCGTCCAGCCGAGGGCGATCGGCTTGCCGCCCTTGGCCACGCCGGTCTTCTCTTCGGCCCTCATGCAGAACACGATGGGAATGCGCCGCTGCAGGAAGCTGTTGATCATGGCCTTGTGAGCCGTCTTCGGCTTGATCCAGGCGCTCATGTTCTTGGACATGTCGTCGCCCATGATCTCGTCGTGCATCGCCAGCACGCCGCCCTCGCCGGCCCATTCGTGGCTGAAACTGTCGATCACCAGCACCCCATAGCCGGCTTCCTCGGCATCCTTGGCGGCCTGAGCGAACCTTTCCGGGCGAAACGGTGCGAGCATGTCCGACACGTCGAAAGCGAAGTCGCTGGCGTAGTGGGACATGCGCCGCCCTTCGGTGTCGATCGCGGCGATTCGCTTGCCGCCGGCGATGCCCTTGGCGATGCGCAGGGCAGAGTATGTCTTGCCTGATCCGGTGCCCCCGGCGATGCCGACGAACAGGCCGACGCCCTCGCGCTTGGCCGGGCTGAACTTGAACACGTTGCTCATGCTGCTTCTCCTGTCATGTTCAGTGGGGACTGCCACCGAGCCAGTCGATCGAGGAGGATCGAATTGTTGAGTTCTGTGCGCATCGCCCGCCAGTCGGGCAGCTCGACGCGCGATATCTTCCGCGAGTAGCCGGGCCAGTGGCCGGTTGCGATGCAGGTCGACCACATGCGGATCGCAATATCGGCGCGCTGGCTGGCCAGCTCGAGCGCGCGGCCGTCGAGGCCGACGATCGACAGCGCATAGGGCGGGTCTTGCTCCTGCACGACAAAGACGAAGGTGATCGACCGAATGGACGGGATGAGCTTGCGCAACCCGCGCTCGTAGAACGCCGCCTGGATGTCGTAGCCCTGCTCGAAGATCGTGCGCGCGAAGTCGTCGGGATGCGCGCTGCCGGCCGTGGTCTTGTAGTCGGGCACGATGACGTGTCCGCCCTCGCGCACGATGCGCGGCATGAAGTCGATACGGCTGCGGCACCAGGCGCCCGGCTCCTGCCAGACGGCCGTCATCTCGGCGTCGCCGGCGTCGAAGATGCCGGAAAGCTCGGTGTCGGCGAGCTGCTTGCCGCACGCGAAGGCGATCGCCTGAGCCGTCTCGTAGTCGGCTGATAAAAGGGGGATAAAACCGGCGTCCCGCGCTTCGTCGCGCCGGGCCTTCGCATCCTTCGTCCGGTAACTGTCGGCCTCGATGACCTTCACGGTGCGCCCCTGGCCGAGCACGAGGGCGTGCGTCGCGCTGCCGATCTCGCGGGTGCGGTCGCTCGTCTCGTCCAGCGTCCATGCCGTGTTGAGCCTCGGGTGCGCTTGGCGAGCATGCAGCGGCGACCGATCGAGCATGATCCGGGCCACGCTCGACGAAAGGCTCGCCTGCTCGCACGGATCGGCGTGATACACGTCATCCGGGATGCCGGGATGGAGACCGGCGCCGAGCGTGATCATGCCCCCTCCGCCCGCTCTGCCAGCTTGTGATTGAGCAGGTCGGCCAGCGCCTCGACCTCGGTCGCGCCCCAGCCGCAGCCGCGCTCTTCATCGCCGTCGACCCATGCCCGCCAGTCGAACGACCGGACGGGGATCGGCGGCGGCTCATGGCGGGTCAGGATCTTGGTCGCGGACCGATCGACGCGGACCCACCAAAGGCACTGGGCACCGCCGCCACCGATGAACGTCGCGCCGGACTGGAGCGACGCGGCAATGTCGTCGAGCTCGGCCGGCGACAGGGCGTCTTCGTTGTCCCGGCAGAACTCCGCCCAGGTCGAGGGGTGGCCGTCCGCGTAGAGTGCGTCGGCGACCACGATGCGTGTCGCGGGTGCGAGCGTGTTCATAGGACAACCTCGTTCAGGTTCTTCGTGCTCTCGATCTCGGCCGCGACCTCGCGCAGCCGGTCGAGCTTCCACTGCGCGGCGGAGATTTCTCGCTCAGTGGCGGCCGTGCGCTCGGCGACCACGACGCGCATGCGTTCACGGCTGCGCTGGGCGCCCTTGCGGACGTAGAAGTTGCCGGTCGACGAATTGGCGTGGTTGAGGTTCACGCAGTCGGCGGCGTCGTAGTAGTTGGCGTGATAGTCGGGCCGCTTCTCCAGGTCGGCGAGGTTGCCGAGATGGGTGAGGTCCAAGGCCTTCTCGGCGTCGGCAACCCACCACCACGCGCTGTCAGTGACGCTGCCACCCCAATACGTGTCGATCAGGAGGCCGTTCTTGGCGATGGCGAGCTGAGACTTGCAGTGGTCGCCATCGCCGTCACCCGCGCCAGCTCCGAAGGCGAGCGATAACCTCGACCCGGACCCAAAGGCTCCCAGCCCGTCGCCCGCAGCCGACTGGCCCGACGACTGGCGCACCAAGCTCGCCGGCGGCGACGACAAGGTCCTGAAGCGGCTCGAGCGCTACGCCTCGCCGCTCGCCGTCCGCGACGCCCTGTTCGCCGCGCAGGACAAGATCCGGAGCGGCTCGGTCAAGTCCAAGCTGCCGGACAACCCGACCGAGGCCGACGTGAAGGCCTGGCGCGCGGAAAACGGGATCCCCGAGACGCCGGAGGGCTACGACACGAACCTCGGCGAGGGCCACGTCTGGGGCGAGGCCGACAAGCCGCTGCTGCAGAGCTTCACCGCGGCCGCCCATGCAGCGAACATCCCGCCCGATGCCGTCAAGCCGATGCTCAAGTGGTACGAGGGGCTCGCGGTGAAGCAGGCCGAGGCGCGCCAGAACGCCGACGCCGAGTTCAAGAAGGCCAACGTCGACGAGCTGCGCCAGGAGTGGGGCGCCGACTACCGGATGAACCTGCGCGTGGTCGACGAGTTCTTCGAGGCGATGCCCGACGAACTCGGCCAGGTGCTGCTGAACGCCCGCGATGCCGAGGGCCGGCCGCTCGGCGCCAATGCCGCCTTCCTCAGGTGGGCCGCACAGATGCAGCGCGAGGCCAACCCGCTGGCGACGGTCATCCCCGGCGGCGGCCAGAACTCCATGCAGGCGATGGAAGGCGAGATCGCCAAGATCAAGGTCGCCATGGCGGACCCCGATTCGGAGTACTTCAAGGGCCCAAAGATCACGAAGGACGGCCGCACCGAGACCAAGATGGCGTGGCGGTACTACGAGCTGTTGCAGGCCCAGGAGCGCGTGCAGGGCAAGCGCCAGTAGGGACCGCTTTTGGAAGGAACAGGATGGCGGGCGTATCTTCCCCGCCATCACTCGTACGCGAGGCCCCTTAGCGACCCAGGGCCGGCCCCTCGAAAGGCCACCCCGGAACTGAGAGCGAGGCATCCCCGACGCGGAGAGCACACCTCACATCGGGGATGTTCCCATGGCGGACACCGCCTTTCAGACCCAGTACCGGCAGGAGTTCATCGCCGGCTTCGAGCAGCGCGAGACGCTCGTTCGCAAGACGGTCACGACCGAGGCCGTCATCAAGGGGAATTCGGCCGTCTTCCAGGTCGCCGACAGCGGCGACGCGACCGCCGTCACCCGCGGCGTCAACGGCCTGATCCCGGCGCGCGCCGACAACCTCAACCAGCTGACGGCGACCCTCGCCGAGTGGCACGACCTGGTCCGCAAGACCTCGTTCAACGTCTTCGCCAGCCAGGGCGACCAGCGCCGCATCATGCAGATGACCACCATGGCCGTGGTTAATCGCAAGATCGACAGCGACATCATCGTGGCGCTGGAGACGGGCACCCAGGACACCGGCGCCGCGGCGACCATGTCCCTCGACCTGGCGATGTACGGCAAGGTCATCCTCGGCAACAACGACGTGCCCATGGACGGCAACGTCTTCTCGCTGATCACGCCGGCGGCCGAGGCCTACCTGATGCAGACCAAGGAGTTTGCGTCGGCCGACTACATCAGCCGCGCCAAGCCGTTCGAGAGCAACGGCGGCATCATGACGGCCTTCCGCTGGGCCGGCGTGACCTGGATCGTGCACCCGAACCTCACCGGCAAGGGCACGAACGCCGAGAAGTGCCTGATGTACCACCGCAACGCGATCGGGCACGCGCTCGACAAGGACCAGCTGCAGAGCCCCGTCGGCTACGACGAGGAGCAGGACTATTCGTGGGCCCGCTGCACCGGGTTCTTCGGCTCGAAGCTGCTGCAGAACGCTGGCGTGGTCACGCTCCTGCACGATGGGTCAGCTTATGCCGCGCAGTAGCGGCTGAAGCACACATCATGACCCCAATCTCTCACGCCACTGCCCGCGCTTCAGGTCTCACCCGGTACTTCACCGGCGTGGCCTGCAAGCACGGGCACGTGGCGGAGAGGTTCACGAGCACCCGCGCGTGCGTCACTTGTCTCGGGCAAAAGGCCAAGGACTGGAAGAAGTCCAATCGCGCCAAGGCAACGGCAACGAGCCGAGCGTGGAATGCCGCCAACCGAGAGCGGTCACGCGCCTTCAAGAACGCTTGGAGCAAGGCCAACCCCGAAGGCCAGGCGCGCCGCTCACGTAAGTGGTATCTAGCCAACAAGCAACAGGCCGATGCTGCGAGCAGGCGGTGGCTGGCTGCCAATCCGGAGCGAGCCAAGGCAACTCACCAAGCATGGCGCAGCGCCAACCCGCACAAGCTGTCGGCTGCAGCCGCGCGTCGCCGCGCTGCCGTGTTGCTTCGCACACCAGTCTGGGCCGATCAGAGCAAGATCGAGGCCTTCTACGAGCGGGCCCGCATCCTGACGGTCGAGACGGGGATCGAGCACCACGTCGATCACATCATTCCGCTTCAGGGCAAGACCGTGAGCGGGCTCCACGTCGAAACCAATCTCCAGATCCTGCCGGCCCTCGACAATCGGTCAAAGAGCAACCGTTTCGAGCCGGTCACTCTGGCGCACTGAGGAATTTGCCATGGCCTACGCAGTCACCAACCCTCCGGCCCTGATGTCGACCAGCCCGCTCACGGGCCCCGGCAAGCACTGGTCCTATCGCTCGACCGATGTCGCGACCGACGTCGATGCCGTCGGCTACTTCACCAACGGCTACGACCTCGGCATGCGCGTGGGCGACATCGTGTGGGTGTTCGACACGGACACCAACGACGTCATGACCATCCATCGCGTGATCACCGCCACCGTCGGCGGTGCCGTGACGGTGTCGCAGACGGGTCTGACGGTCACCTGAGCCCGCGTTCCTGCGGGCTCCGATAGTCCCCCGGCCATCCGGTCGGGGAAAACTGGGATGCCGCCGCCTTCACCGCGTAGCGTTCCGTGGTGGTGGCGGCATTTCCATGAGAGAGGAGAACGCAGTGAACCTTCGTCCGCATCTGCTTCGCGAGGCCGAGTATCGCCGGCAGGTCTACCAGGTGGTCCTGGAGCCAGGCACCACGCTCGATCATGCCCTGCAGCCCGAGTTCTGGGCGCACGTTTCCCGCAAGCTCAAGGTCCGGGACCGTATCGAGGTCCATGCCCAGGATGGCTCCTGGATGGCCGAGCTGCTGGTGCGCCGCGCCGGCCCGGTTTCGGCCTCTGTCGGGCTTATCTCCAAGGTGACGTTCGACGCAGCCGCGCCGCTCGCCGGGGCCGAGGGCGTCGAGATCAAGTGGCGCGGTCCCTCGGTGAAGTGGTCGGCAATCCGGACGGCCGACAAGGCCGTGCTGGTCGAGAATCTCGACACGCGCGAGGAAGTCGAGGCCTGGCTGAAGAAGCCGCAGGGCGGCGCGTTGGCGGCCTGAAGGGGGCTGCTGTGAAGTTCGATCTCACCGGCCAGCGCTTCGGGAGGCTGACCGCCGTCAGCTTCCATGGGATGACGGGTGCTAAGAGCCGGCACTACAAGTGGACGTGTCGCTGCGACTGTGGCGACGCCAAGGTTGTGGATGCCACTCACCTCCGTTCTGGCGACGTTCAGTCGTGCGGCTGCCTGCGGCGCGAAAGAATTTCCGCTCGCCGAACCTCTCACGGGGCGACGCGAGGCTATAAGCCGACCAAAGAGTATGTCGCGTGGCGCTCTATGCTCCAGCGGTGCGACGACGCGAAATGCAAGTCGTATCCTTACTACGGTGGCCGCGGCATCACGGTCTGCGATCGCTGGCGGCAATTCGAGAACTTCCTCGCCGACATGGGCAAGCGGCCGCGCGGGATGTCCATCGAGCGGAAGGACAATGATGGCAACTACGAGCCCGGCAACTGCAAGTGGGCGACCAGAAGCGAGCAGGCCCGCAACACGCGCCGGACGGTTCACGTAACCGTTGCCGGCCGGACTATGCGCCTGAGAACGGCGTGCGAAGAGCGTGGCCTGTCCTACAACATGGTGAGGCAGCGACTTCAAACATACGGCTGGAGCGTCGAGCGCGCGCTCGGGAGTAGCCCGTGACAGACCGCCTCAGCCTCTACTCGGGCGCCCTCAGAGAATGCGGCGATCGGAAACTGGCAAGTTTGTCCGAGAACCGTGAACCCCGCCGCCTGCTGGATGACGTCTGGCAGAGCGGCGAGGGCATCATCCGCTATGCCCTGCAGCGCAAGCAATGGCGCTTCGGCCGGCGCACGGTGGAGCTCGCGCCCGAGGCGGCGATCGAGCCGGCCTTCGGCTACACCAACGCCTTCGCCTTCCCGACCGATCACTGCCGGACCTGCGCGGTGTGCAGCGACGAGTTCCTCAAGGTCCCGCTGCTCCAGTACCAGGTCGAGGCCCGCTACTGGTATGCCGACATCGACCCGCTCTACGTCTCCTATGTGAGCGACGATGCGAGCTATGGCGGCAACCTCGCCGACTGGCCGCCCAACTTCGTGCTGTGGGTCGAGACGCACATGGCGAGCCTGATCGCCGGCCGCCTCACCGGCTCGAAGGCCAACCGCAACGACCTCATCAAGCTGGCGTCGATGCGGTTGAAAGAGGCCGCGAGCACCGACGCCATGGAAGGCCCGACGACGTTCCCGCCGGTGGGCAGGTGGGTGCGCTCGCGCATGGGTGACCGCAGCAGGCTCGACCGGGGCAGCCGTAGCCGGCTGATCGGGTAGTGGCCGACCGCGCACTCCTGGCCATGAATCGCGGAATGGTATCGCCGCTGGCGCTCGCCCGCGTCGACCTCAAGCGGCTCCAGCTCTCGGCCGAGATCCAGCGCAACTGGATGCCGCGCGCACTGGGGCCGATGATGCTCAGGCCCGGGCTCGGCTTCCTCGCCAGCACGCGCAGCGACGCGGCGGCGAAGTTCGTCGAGTTCATCTACTCGTCCTCGTTCACGGCGCTGGTCGAGCTGACCGACCTTTCGATGAGGGTGTGGATCGACGACGTCGTGGTGCGCCGGCCGGCCGTGACCTCGAAATTCAACCGCTGGAACGGCGCGGCGTTCGTCTCGTCGAGCGACGTCACCTCGACCTTCGTCGACGCGACCGATACCGGTTACTGGAAGGATAACGACGAGAGCGGGGCGACCTCGCAGTTCAACGCCGTCGATGGTGGCGTCCTGCAGCTGCTCGGTAACGGCACGAACGCCGCGATCCGCGACCGCAGCATCGCGGTGGTCGAAACCGGCGTCGAGCACTCGATCGTCATCAACATCGGTCTCGGCTCTGCCGTGCTGTCGATCGGCACCACCGAGGGCGCCGACGATCTGTTGGCGGAAAAGCTGCTGCGCAAGGGCGCCCACTCGATCAGCGTGACGCCGTCGGGAGCGACGATGTTCGTCCGGCTGTCGAGCACCCGCGACACGTCGACCTATGTCAACGACGTGACGATCGGCCAGGCCGCGGCCGACATGGTGGTGCCGGCACCGTGGGCCGCAGCAGACCTCGGCAAGGTGCGCTGGCACCAGGAGGGAGACGTCGTCTTCGTGGCGTGCGCCGGCTATCAGCAGCAGCGCATCGAGCGCCAGGGCTCCGACAGCCCGCGGTCGTGGTCGATCGTCGAGTATGCGCCAGAGGATGGCCCGTTCCGCGATCTCAACACCGGGCCCGTGCGACTGTCCGGCTCGGCGCTGACCGGCGACATCACGCTGACGGCGAACAAGCCGTTCTTCAAGTCGACGCACATCGGCGCCCTGTTCTCGCTCGCCTCGGCCGGGCAGGAGGTTACCGAGCAATTCACGTCGGACGACGTCTTCACCGACCCGATCCGGGTCACCGGCGTGGGCACCGGCCGGTATTTCAACATCGAGATCGTCGGCCCGACCTTCACGGCGACCACCACGGTGACCCTGCAGCGCTCCGTTGCCGAGCCGGGCGACTGGACCGACGTCACCACGTTCAACGCCGTGTTCGGCCCATCGCCGTTCTATGACGGGCTCGACAACCAGATCATCTACTACCGGATCGGGATCAAGACCGGCGGCTACACCGTGGCCGACGACATTACGGCTACGCTCACGTATTCGGCGGGCTCGATCACCGGCATCGTGCGCGTGGCCGGCTTCACGAGCTCGACGTCGGTCGGTGCGCAAGTGTTGAGCCCGCTCGGCCGGGCGGGCCAGGCTACGCCGGATTGGCGCGAGGGCGACTGGTCGGCCCGGCGCGGCTTCCCCTCGGCGCTGGCCATGTTCGGGGGGCGGCTCTTCTGGTTCGGCAAGGGCCTGGAGTGGGGATCGGTGCCCGACCAGTTCGACAGCTTCGACGACACGATCGAGGGCGACGCCGCACCGATCCGCCGGAGCATCGGTGCCGGCCCGATCGACAACGTGAACTGGGGCTTGGCGGCCGACAACCTCCTGATCGGCCTGGAGAGCACGATCGTGGCGGCGCGCTCCTCCTCGCTCGACGAGCCGCTCACGCAGACGAAGTTCGACCTGAAGCCGATCGGCGACATGGGCACGGCCGCGGTCCCGGCGATCCGCGCCGATACCTCGTGCATCTTCGTGGGCTTCAATGAGGCCCGCGTCTATGAGATCGCGAAGGATCAGGCGGGCTTCTACCCGCCGCCCGACGATCTCACCGCGCTCGTGCCGGAGATCGGTAACGGCGGCTTCGTGCGCCGCGCCTACCAGCGCTTCCCTGACCGTCGTCTTCATCTGGTGCGCAGCGATGGCACCGTGGCCATCCTGGTGTTCGACAAGCTCGAGCAGGTGCGCGCCTGGATAGAGGTCGAGACGGACGGGGCCGTCGAGGACGTCGTCGTGCTGCCCGGCGCCGTGGGCGCCCGGAGCGAGGATCGCGTCTACTACGTCGTGAACCGCACGATCGACGGGGGAACGAAGCGCTTCGTGGAGAAGTGGTCGACCGAGGCGCAGTCGATCGGCGCCGCCGATACCCGGCTCGTGGACTCACACGTCACCGGCACTCTGGCGGGCTCGACGTCCGTTCCCGTGGCGCACCTCGAGGGCGAAACAGTGACCCTATGGGGCAACGGGAAGGACCTCGGGACTTACACCGTGGAGAGCGGCGCGATCACGTCGGCCGAGGCGATCACCGGGTTCTACTGCGTCGGCATCCCCTACGAGGCGCGCTACAAGAGCGCCAAGCGGGCGCTGGCCGACCAGCTCGAGTTCTTCCTCACGCACCGCAAGAAGATCGACACCATCGGGTTGGTATTGGCCAACACGCACGCCCAGGGCCTGCAGTACGGGTCCGACTTCGACAACCTCGACGATCTCCCCCAGGTCGAGGATGGCGCCGTGATCGACCTCAACTCGATCTGGGAGGCGCTCGATACCGACCCGGTGACCTTCGACGGGGTGTGGTCGACCGACCCGAGGCTCTGCCTCCAGGCAGCCTCGCCGCGGCCGTGCACGGTGCTGGGCGTGGCGCTGCGCGAGACCGGCGATGAGTGAGTTCGTGCCCGCCACGCGCGCGCTCGCCGAGGCGTTCTACGGCGCGCCGCCGCCGTTCTCGTTCCGCGGCTGGGTGTGCCTGATCGATGGCCAGCCGGCCGGCGTCTGCGGCCTCTACGAGCAGGGCGGGCACCGCGTGGCGTTCTCGGACATCGCGCCGGCCTATCGCGATCGCCGGAAGGACATCGTGCGCGGCATCCGCCTGGTGCGCAGCGCGATCGAGGCCTCGCCGATCCCGGTCTACGCCAAGGCCAACCCGGAGGAGCCCGGCGCCGAGGCGTTGCTCGCCCGGCTCGGCTTCGAGCCCCTCGGTGAATTCATGGTGCGCCGATGATGTGGTCTCCCAAGATCTCCGACGTCACCCAGCGGCCCGACGAGCGCGGACGCTGCTTTACCGGGCTGGAAGCCCTGGCCGCGCTGGGCGCTGTCGCGACCGTGGTGTCCACCGGCATGTCGATCGCCGGGTCTTCGCAGCAGGCAGACGCCCAGCGCCAGGCCGGCGAGATCGCCTACCAGAACGCGGTCGCCCGCAATCAGCAGATGCAGGCCGAGGCCAAGCGGCTCGAGGACCAGGCGAACTCCCAACAGGCCATCGCCCAGCGCCAGGCGATCGAGGAGCGCCGCAAGGCCCGCATCCTGGCCGGGCGGGCGCAGACCGTCATGGCGGCCTCGGGCGCCGGCGTCGACGAGAACGTCCTCGCCGGGATCCTGGGCGAGGGCGACTTCGCCTTCGACACCGCGCTCGCCGAGGGCGATCAGAAGGCCCAGGACTCTCGCTTCGACGCCGAGCTGAGGCGCTGGCAGGGCCGCACCGAGCTGGCGTCCGGCGGCACCACCCGCTCGGCTCTCCAGCAGCGCGCCGGCACGACGGAGACCATGGGCATCGTGGGCGGCATCACCAGGCTTGCGAGCCTCGCGAGCCGCTACGGCGATGGCCCGGCGCCGGGAGGCGCGAGCCTCGGCACCGACGCGCCGGCCTTCGGCGCCGGCTACTCCGACTGGTTCGACCGGAACGTGGACATCTGATGGCTACCTTCCCCATCGCCGCCGACATGCGCCGCCCGGTCCCGCGCGTCGAGGCCGGCCAGTACCGCACCGCCCGCGCCGCCGAGATCGGCACTGAGGGCGCGCAGACTGCCTTTGCCCAAGGCACCGCTCTGCGCGAGACGGCGCGCGACATCGACGCGCTCGGCCAGACGCTCGACACCGCGGCCGCACAGAGCGCCATCAACCAGCTGCGCACCCGGCGCCAGGAACTCACCTACGACCCGGAGAAGGGCCTCCAGCGCATCAAGGGCGGCCAGGTGCTGGAGAAGGGGCCCGACGGCAAGCCTCTCCTGCAGAGCCTGCCGGCAGCCTTCAAGGCGCAGTCTGACGAGATCGAGGGCCGCATCTTGAGCCCGCGCGCCCGGGCGATCTACCAGCAGGTGGCTGCGAACGAGCAGCGCCAATACCAGCACGACGTCACCGTGCACTTCGCCCGGCAGACCGAGCAGTTCGAGGCCGCGACCTACAAGGACGCGACGCTGCTCGACCAGGCTGAGGCTGCGAAGGCCTTCACAGAGCCCGCGAAGGTCGAGGCCATCGCCAAGCGCCAGGCCGACCGGGCGATGCTCTATGCCAACCAGCGCGGCCTGCCCGGCGAGGGAGCGGCAATCGCCGCCCGCTCCAACGTCTACCGGGTTGCAGTCGAGAGCCTGCTGGCATCGGGCGACAGCCGGCGCGCGCTCACGTACTACGACAGCGTCAAGGACAAGCTCGACGGAGCCGATGCGCTGATCCTGCAGGCTCGGCTGAAGAGCACGGCCACGGACGTCAACGCCGACGACTGGATCGAGCTCAACAAGCCCAACCCGCAACGTGCGCAAATCCGCAAGTTCTGGGAAGCCAAGGGCTACTCGCCGGAGGCCGCGGCCGCGCTCACCGGGAATTTCCAGTCGGAGAGCTGGACCTTCGACCCGATGGCCCGCAACCCGGGCGACGGCCGCGACGGGTCCGACAGCATCGGGATTGGTCAGTGGAACGGCCCTCGCGCGAAAGCCCTCGTCGCCTTCGCCAAGGCCAACGGCCTCGACCCGCGCAAGGTGTCGACCCAGCTCGAGTTCGCGGCCCACGAGCTGGAGACCAGCGAGGCATCGACGCGCGATGCGCTGAAGGCGGCCAAGTCGCTCGACGAGGCGAACCGCGCCGCCATCGGCTTCTTCCGGCCCGCCGGATGGACGAAGGACAAGCCCGAGGGCGCCAACAGCTATGGCGTGCGTGCCCAGCGTGCGCTGGCGGCCCTGAAGGAGAGCGGCGGGCCGGTCGAGAAGGGTGACAGTAAGGCGCTTGTGCTGGCCGTGGCGAACGATCCGACGCTCAGCAAGGAGGAGAAGACCGCCGTCGTCCAGAAGCTCAACCAGCAGAGCGCGGCCTATGAGGCATGGAAGGCGGCCGAGACGAAGTCGCTCGAGGACAATGCCCGCGTGGTGCTCACCACGGCAATGCTCGATCCCTCGGGCTACAAGGATGGCACGCTGCTCGCCTATGCCGAGCGCTTCGCGGCCGTTGGCAAGGCCGAGGAGGCGGCGCGCTTTCGCATCCTGGCGGCCATGGAAAGCCAGCTGAAGACCTTCATGACAAGCGCGACCGATGCGCAGCGCGCGACGATCAGCGAGCTTCTCAAGGGCCTCCCGAAGGAGATCGCCGAGGGCGTCCTGAAGGGCGACAGCCGCGGCCGCGCCGAGGCCAAGGCGCGCGGCACCGAGGCCATGGGCGTGCTGCAGAAGGCCATCGGCGACAACGTGGCGCCCGATGGGCTGCTCGCCCAGGCAAAGACCGCGATCGGCCATTTCAACGCGGCGGGTGACAGCGAGAGCGCGCGCAAGGTGGCCGAGGCCTACGAGAACGCAGTGAAGGCCCGGTCGATCTCCATGCAGAACCCCGAGGCCGCCGCGCGCACGGTCGAGGAGCTTAAGACACTGGCCGACAGCGGCCGAGCCACCCAGCAGCAGCTGCAGCTGCTCGACGTCGCCGGCGAGACGCTGCGGCGCCAGCAGGCCGCTTTCGACAAGGACGCTTATGCCGCCGGCACCGATCTCTATCCGAACGTTGGCAAGCCCATCCCGGTGAACTGGACCGAGCCGCCGGAGAAGATCGCCGCGACCCTGCAGGCGAAGGCCCAGCAGGCGCGCCAGATCGGCCTGCTGCGCGGCGGCGCCACGGTGCTGCCGTTCTCTCAGCCCGAGCTCGCGCAGCTCCGCCAGACGCTCGATACCGCGCCGCCCGACCAGCAGGCCCGCATCCTGTCGACCTTGGCCTCGCTCCCTCCCGACATGGTGCCGCGCGTGGCGGCTGCGCTGGCCGGCAAGAGCGACACCGGCGATCCCCTCTCGCGTTCCTACGCCGCCGCGATGGCGCTCTATGCCGACCGCGACCCCGAGCGCGCCGTGGTGGCCGACCAGGTGCTCCGGGGCGCCCGCCTGATGAAGGAGCAGGGCGACGCCGGGAGGAAGCCCGCGACGACGTCCGACGCTTGGCAGACCGCGCTGAACGACCGGCTCTCCAACGTCTTCCTCGAGATGGGTGGCCGACCGCCGGCCGTGATCGCCGATGCCGTGGCGGCGCACTACGTCTGGCAGATGGCCCGCGCCGGGAAGCAGGGCGACAAGACCGACCCAGACGTCCTCGACAAGTCGATCACCGCGATCATGGGCGAGGCCATCACCCGCAACGGCCAGGCATTCCTGCCGCCCAAGCGCGGCATGACACGATACGAGTTCGACCAGCTGCTTGGCCGCCTCACCGATGCCGACCTCGAGGGGCTGCGCACCGGCGAGGGCGACCCCGTGACGGCCGACGTGATCCGCCGGCGCGGTGTGCTGACCAACGTAGGAGACGGCGTTTACAAGGTCCGCGCGCCCGATGGGAGGCGCGGCGGGGACCTCGCCGAGATCGTCGACCCGCGCACCGGCCGTGCATGGATCCTCGACGGCAAGATGCTGCTGGAGCGCACGCCACCCGCACCGGCCCGCGACCCCAACGCACCCGACTACATCCAGGCGCCGCCGCTCGCCCGGCCGAGGCCCTGATGGGCATCCTCGACGTTTTCGCCGCCCAGTCCGACCGCTCGGCGCCGAACCCGCTGCAGGCCCTGCCGCGCACCGCCGGCGAGCGCTTCGAGGCCGAGTGGTCGGCGACCTTCGCGCCGGACCGCTACTTCACCCGCCAGGGCGCCTTGCGCGAGCGCGCCGAGACGGTGATCGGCCAGCTCCGCGAGGCGACGGGCGAGGCGCTGCGCAACCCCTATGATGCCGCGCCGACGCCCGAGGAAATGATGCGCCTCGGCAACGCGCCCGCCGTCACGGCCGAGCGCCTGCAGAAGCTCCGGGAGCGCGCCGCCATGGTGCGCGAGATGTTCCCCGACAAGGAGAACCTGCCGCAAGGCTTCCTCGATACCGACTTCGAGGGCCAGATCGCCCTGGAGGCCCAGACGCGCCGGCGGCGCGCCGCGCGCTTCGAGGACACCGGATCGGGCTGGGCGGGCTTCGCCGGCGGCGCGTTCGGCGAGAGCGTAACCCCGCTCGGCCTGCTGGGCTTCGCCGTGCCGGTAACCCGGCTGCCGACGGCGATCAGCTCGACGATCGGCCGCGGCTTCCTCGCCAATGTTTCACGGGAAGCGGCATTGCAGGCCGGCGCCAACGTCGCCCTGCAGGGCTTCACCGAGGCGCTCGACGCGGCCAGCCGACGCGAGTTCGGCACCGTCCAGTCGGCGCGCGAGGTGATTGCCAACCTGGGCGGCGCGGCCGTGCTGGGTGGCGTCATCGGCGGCGGCGTGCGGGCGCTGCATCTCGGCTGGCTGAAGCTCTCCGGCCAGTTGCGCGATGCCGCGCCGCTCGAGGTGCGCGACGCCTTCCGCGTGCTGGAGGCGGACGCGCTCTATTCGGGGCAGAACCGGCTGGGCGTCGAGCCGGGCCTGCACGAGCGGGCGATCGACAGCGCCACGCGCGATGTCATGCTTGGACGGCCGGTGCGCACCGCCGAGCTGCTGGCGCGAGCGGATACGCCGATGACTGCGCTGGCGACGATCCTGCGCGAGCCTGGGCCCCTGCGGATCGAGGGGATCGACACGGCGCTCGACCGCATCCGCGCGCTGCCCGACAGCGAAATCGAGGGGTTCGCGCGCGAAGTGCTGCCCCGGAGCTTCGCCCGGTTCGACCGGCTCGACGGAGAATTGAACGCACTGCGGGCCCGGCTGGACGATCTCAACGCCCGCACCTCGACCATCTACGACCTCGTCGACCCGGACACCGGCGAACGCCTGCGGGCGATCGATGCCGACCTGGCGCGGCAGGGGTTGAGCCGCAAGGCGCGCAACGACCTCGAGCGCGAGCGCGACATGATCATGGGCACGGTCGACCCGAGCGACCGCCTGCCTTCCCGCGCCGAGAAGGCGCGCCAGGCCGAGATTGCGGCCATCCGCAAGGAAATGGACCAGCTGGAAGAGAAGCACGCGGAGGCCCGGGCGACGGCCGATGCGGCCACGGCCAAGCTGCGCAAGCGCCTGGCCGCGTACCAGGGCGAGATCGAGAAGGCCATCCCCGGCCTGCGCCAGATGGTTGCCGAGCTGTATCGCCCGGCGCGGCCCGAGGCCCTGCAACGCAAGTCGACCGACGACATCGCGAGCCAGATCCCGGAGCTTCGTCCGCCGCCCGAGTGGCAGCCGACGCCCGACGAGCTGCGGATCGCGACCCGGGTATCGAAGGGGTGGACGCCCGATGCTCCCTTGCGCAAGCCGCAGTCCCTCATCGACTTCGTGCGCCGCAATGGTGGCCTGAGCCAGGGCACGCCCGAGGCGGCCGATCTGGTGGCGTCGGATCTCGGTCGGCAACCCGGCCTGCTGCGCAAGCGCGGCCGCCAGGCCGACCACATGGCGCAGGCGGCTGCCGATGCCGGCTTCCGGCTGGGCAGCGAAACCCGGTACGGGAGCGGCGTGGACGTCGACGCCTTCGTGCGAGCGCTGATCGAGGATGCCTCGGGCACCCGCAAGCACTTCCCGGATGACGCCCACACGGAAGGCTGGCAGACCCAGCAGCGCTACTTCGCCGAGTTCGACCGCTACCTGAACGAGGCCCTGGGCATCGACCTGAAGGGCAGGGACCCGCGCGATGTCGCCTGGGTGCTGTCGGTCGACGAGCACACGGCGCGGTTGATCTCGCTCACGGAACGCGCAGACCGTCTCGGCCCGCGCGAAAGCCTCGAACTGGCCAATCGCCTCGATGCGGAATTTGACCGCATGCAACGAGAAGTTCTTGCCATCGAGCCCGGTTCGGTAGAGCCTGATGCACCCAAGGCCGATCACCGGGAACTGTCGGCGGCGACCCTGGATGACCTGGAGCGCTACTATGCCGACGTTGAGCGAACTGCGGGCGAGGGTGGAGCGGGCCGATACCCTGCTGAAGAGCCCATTGCCCCCGGCGGACCGCCTGAAGGTCGCCAAGCTCAGGATGGCGGACGAAGCCCGGATCAGCCTGCGCGAGAAGTTCCCCGACCTGGACCAGCAAGCCTAGAGGCTGCACTCGAGCGCGCCGAGCTGTGGCGGCAGGCGCGCATCATTCAGGACACGACGCCGGCGCCCTTCGAGGCCCGGCAATCCGCCATCCCGACGAAATCTGACGAAGCCCTGCAGAGCAAGGCGCTCGACCTCGAGGCGGAGCGCGTCGCGATCACGCCGGCGAGCAAGGGCTTCGAGGTCCAGATCGGCGACCGCACCATGAGCGCGGCCGATGCGATCGAGGCGGCCGATCGCCAGATCAAGGAAGCGGAGATCGCGATGAACTGCGCCGCGGGGAGCCTCTGATGGCGGTAAGGGATTGCCTCGCCAAAGCCGTCGCCGACGGCAAGCTCTCGGCCGAGGGCATGGCGACCTATGAGCGCTATCTCGGCGATGCCGAGCGCCGGGCAGAGCAAGCCGGACTTTCTGGGCCGGGTGCCTACACCTTCGCCGTGACCGAGGCCGCAAAAGACATGGCCGATCGGGCGCGTTCGGTGAAATCCCAGGTCGCCACCGGGATCGTGGCGATCGATCGCGCCTGGGAACAGGCGAGCGGCCATAGCGTCAATCGCTTCTGGGGCATGCTCGCGGTGCTGGGCGAGAACGTGCGCGGCGGCGGCGTCTCGTCGTCGATCGTGGCCCGCCACCGTGCGGTCTACGGCACCTTGCAGAGCTTCACGTCAGAGTTCCTGGCCGACATCCAGACAAAGGCGGCCGGCTTGCTGCGCAACAGGGTGTTGCCCATCAACACCGTGCGCGCGCTTTACGGCGAGGCCAGCGACGCGGCCGATCACGCCAAGGCCTGGAGTGCCGCGACCGATCACGCGCTCAAGATGCTGCAGCGTGCCGGCGTGCCGATCGGCCAGCTGGAGGACTGGAGGCTTCCGCAGCGCTTCGACCCGCTGGCCGTGCGGGCGCTGGGCGAGGATGGCTTCCGGTCCATGATGATGGATTGGTGGCGGGATGGGAGGCTCCGGCTGCGCGACTGGGAAGCCGACGGCCGCGCGTACCTCACGCCCGGGGTCGACGATGATCGCGTCTCCGGGATCCTCGACCGGGCCTATCTCAACATCACCACCGATGGCGCCGGCACGCTGGAGCCGGGCGCGCTGCGCACCGCGACGCTCGCCGACAAGTACGGGCGCCGGCGGGCCTTCGAATGGGCGTCGGCCGATGCGTGGCTCGATTTCAACCGCACGCTCGGCGTCGGCGACGACGGGATAGGCGAGCTGATGGTCGGGCACATGAACCAGATGGCGCGCGACATCGCGGTCGCCCAGGTGCTCGGGCCCGATCCCGATCGCGCGGCAAGGGTGCTGCTCGAGATGTACGCCAAGGAAGGCGGGTCCAGGTACACCACGCGCTTGCTGGGCAACGTCTACGAACAGGCCTCGGGCAAGGCGGCCACCCCGGCATCGGAACGCATGGCGCTCGCCGGCCAGGGCATTCGCTCGACGCTGGGGGCCGCGCAGCTCGGCGGCGCCGTGCTCTCGGCCGTGACGGACTTCGCCTTCACGAAGGCCACCGCAGCATGGAACGCGCTCGACATGACGAAGATCGGCGCCGGCTACGTGAAGGGCCTCAATCCGGCCAACCGCGAGCACCGGGTCGAGGCCATGCGGTCGGCCCTCATCCTCGACGTCGGGCTCTCACGGCTGGGCGACGCGATGCGGGACAACATGACCGACGTCTGGTCGCGGCGCGGGTCGGGGGCCTCGGTCGACACCGCGATCAGCGGCCTGGCCGCCATCGCCGGACGCGCCGCCGAGTTCGTGATGCGCGCGCAAGGCCTCTCGATCCACACCCAGGCGATGCGCGATGCCGTTGGCCTGGTGATGCAGGGCCACTTCGCCGATGTTGCCGGGAAGCCCTTCGACGAGCTCGCGAGCATCGATCGCCGAACGCTCGGCCGCTACGGCATCACGGCCGAGGATTGGGAGGTGCTGCGCAAGGGGGCGCTCGACAGGCGCGGCGATGGCGTTGCCTTCCTCGATCCCGGCCGGCTGGCGCGCGAGGGCTCGCCGCGGGAACAGGAGGCCGCTCTCCGCTTCATCGGCGCCGTCGCCGGCGAGCAGCGCTTCGCCGTGCCCGAGGGGAATTCGGTGACCCGCGCCGTGGTGCTGGGCTCGACCCGGCCGGGTACGCTCGAAGGCGAGGCGCTGCGCGCCATGTGGCAGTACAAGGGCTTCCCGCTCGCCGTCACCATGATGCATGGCTTCCGGATGATGGACACGCTCGCCGACGTCGACGGCCAGTGGTTCCGCGGCTCCTACATCGCCAGCATGGCCGTGATGCTGACCTCGCTCGGCGGCCTTGCGATCCAGCTCAAGAACCTCGCCGCTGGCAAAGACCCGGAGCCGATGGACAGCGCCAAGTTCTGGGCGAAGGCCGTCGCGCAAGGCGGTGTGGGCGGCATGCTTACCGACATGGCCAAGCAGGGCTTCGCGGCACAGAGCGCGACCGATGTGGCGCGGCTCCTGTCACCGACGGCCGGCCTGATGTGGGACCTGCAGCAAGTCTCGCTCGGCCAGCTCGGGCAGCGGTTCGATGGCGGCGAGCCGCACTTCGGGCGCGACGCGGTGCGCTTCGCGAACAAGTACACGCCGGACCTGTGGTACACCCGCCTCGCCATGGACCGCCTGGTGTGGGATCGCCTCACCAAGGCCACCGATCCCGATGCGGCCAGCACATGGGCGCGGATCGAGGAACGCACCCGCAAGGATCAGTCGACAAGATTCTGGTGGCGCCCGGGCTCGACCGAGCCGCGCGTACCGGCGCTCCAGTAGGGACCGCACGAACCCAATTCCGGCCTTCGGGCGTATTGTGCCGCGCAGCCATTGGGAGCCGCCATGTCCTTCGTCGACCGTCGCCAGGGTGTCGTTGGCAACCTCGCCTTCAAGGCGCCGGTCCGGGTCGCGACGACCGCGGCCATCACGCTGGACGGCCTGCAGACCATCGACGGCGTGGCGCTCGCCGCCGGCGACCGGGTGCTCGTGAAAGACCAGGCGAGCGCCATCGCGAACGGAATTTACACTGCAGACACGGGCACCTGGCAGCGGGCGCGTGACTTCGACGGCTCCCACGATGCGGCCCAGGGCACGCAGGTGGCCGTGGTCTCGGGCACCACGAACGCCCGCACGCAGTGGATGCTGTCGACGACGAGCCCGGTGATCGGCACGTCCAGCCTCACGTTCGTGCGCGCGACGGTCACCGATGCGGGCGGCGTGCTCTACCAGCCGACCTGGACGGGCGCGCGCGAGCGCACGACGCGCGAGCGGCTCATGGACGAGATGGACCTGCGCGACTTCGCCACCGAGGCCGCGCTCCAGGCCGATTGCTTCGCAGCACTCACGGCCGCGATCTCGCAGATCTCCGTCGCCGGAAAGATCAACATCCCGGCGCTGGTGATGGAGTGCTCGGAGGAGGTGACGATCCCGGCCGGCAAGGCCATCCACCTCGAGGGCCGCGTGCCGGGCCGCACCTCGGCCGACGGATCGGTCATCAAGTTCCGCACCCAGGGCACCGACAACGGCTTCGTCGTGCGGGGCAGCGGCTCGATGATCACCAGGATGGTGATCGACGGCGGCAACGTGATGCCTACCGACACGGGGCTCCTCGTCGTGGCGGGCAACGCGGCCGAGACGCGCTTCTACGACCTCCGCATCCAGGGCGGCTACTTCAACGTCTGGCTCAAGAACCTGCTCCGGGCCAAGTTCCTGACGAGCGTGTTCAGCGGCGTGACCGGGCCGGCCGTGGTGAAGTTCAACGGGATCGGCGATGCCGAGGCCGTCGTCGAAGTCGGCTTCTACGAGTGCCTGACGTCACCGAAGAACAACACATCGGACCACTGGCTTCTCGACGGGCTCGTGCAGTCGGTCCGCTGGGTGTCCTGCGGCTCGACGGACACTACGTCGCTCGCCGGCCAGTGCGCGGTCAAGACGGTGGACACGACGTCGAGCGCGGGCTCGGCCGGGCACCACTCCTGGATCGGCCGCGGCGTCGAGAACATCAACGCCCAGCCGTTCCGGCTCGAGCACGGTGCCCATATCGAGCTCTACTCGACGTACATCTCGGGCGACGGCGACACGCCCGGCATCTACGTGGGGCCAAACTTCGGCGGCGACTTGGTCGTGGGCGCCGACGTCTTGATCCGTGGCATGAAGCGCGAGGCGATCGATATCTGGAGCCCGAACGGCGGCATCGTCGGCGGGCGCATCGTGAACAACGGCAGCGCTGGGCTCAGCACCGACACCTACACAGTCACCGATGCCGACGACAACGGCGCCGGCAAGGTGCGCCTCTCCTGCACGCCCGATTCATCGTGGGACGCAAAGGCCGGGGACCGCATCCGCGTGGCGAGCGTCGGCGGCACGACGGAGGCGAACGGCGACCAGACGATCCTCGCCGTGGCGGGCGATCTCTCGTGGGTCGACATCGACGTCTCCTTCGTCAACCCCTACACGTCGGGCGGCACGTTCTACCTGCTCACGTACCAGATCAGGCTGCGTTCGACCTGCAACCGGACCATTGTGCAGCCGGCCTCGGTCGGCCGCGGCGAGCCCGGCAGCATCTACCGATGCGATGCCGACATCCTGATCGAGAGCAGCCTGGAGAACCGCGTCCGGCACCTGCCTTACTCGACGTCGGGGTCGGCTGGCATCCTCTATCTGCCGACCGTGGCGCCGACGAACTGCCACCAGTGGGAAGACCAGAAGCGCGTCAGGCTGTTCGTGGAATCGGGCGCCACCGGCACCGGCTACACGGTCGCGCGGCCCGAGTTCCCGAACGGCGTCTATGCGATCACCTCGATGGCGCTCAAGGGCTCGGTCGGCGGCGCGACGGTGCGTGCGGTCGCCCGCCTCAATGGCGGAACCTACGTCGAGAGCGGGAGCGTCAATTCGACCACGTCGCGCGTCGATACCGCAATCGGGACGCCGATCCTCTTTCGGCTCGGCGTCGATCACGACGCGATCGGCTACCGCGTCACCGCCGCCGGCAGCGAGGAGGACCTCGAGGTCGACCTGACGATTGTCCGCATCATATGACCTGGCTGCCGTGCTTGGCGCGGACCTTGGATGCGAAGGTCCCTGGGATGGGCTTCTTGCGCATGACGAAGTAGTTGGCCCGGGCCGCGGCCCGAAGGGTGCGCCGGACCCTGGCTCGGGCCTCGCGCTTCTGGTCGGGCTCCAGGATATCGAACTCGGCGGCCGTCATCCGCAGCATGCGGGCGGCGATGAAGTTCTCGGTGGCGGTGTCATAACCGGGGCTTTTGTCCATAGTCATGGGGCCTTTCCTGCAAACAGGGTTGCCATAACCTAGCTGCTGGCCCCGATGCGGTCCAGTAGGGACCGCATGCAGGTCATCCGCCCGGTCGGGCTTAGAGTGCCGCCAATCCCCGCGTAGCCTTTTGGGAGATCGGATATGGCAGCCCTTGCACCGAGCGCCACCGCCAACGGCCGGCAGTACCGCCGGATTTCGTCGAGCTTCACCCGACCGGACGATACCACAGCCTACGCCGCCGGCGACCTGGTCGCCAATGACGTCGACGCTGCCGACGTCGTCGCCCTGAGCTGGCCCACCACCGGCAGCCGGCCGTTCGACATCCCAGGCATCCGGTTGCACAAGACCGGCCCAACCGGGGCGAGCTTCCGGCTCTACCTCTTCGCCGCGGCGCCGACGGTCGACACGGCCGGCGACAACGGCTCCCTCGACGCCAACGTCAACGGCGCCGACGATCTCATGGCCATCTACGAGGGCACGCTCTACGGCATCAAGGACGGCGCCGTGGGCCTGCTGGTGCCGATCTCGGGCGTGATCAAGCGCGAGTACGTCGGGGACCCGGCGACCCTCTACGGCCTCATCCGCGCCGGCGAAGCCTACACGCCGATCGCGGAGGAGGTCTTCACCGCGACGCTCGTCTTCGAGTTCGACCAGTGAGCCGGTGGGTCGACGCTGTCGTGCTGCGGCGCGAGCGAGGCAGCGTGCGTGGCATCCCGCTGGCGTTCGTTGCGTCGGCGATCTCGGTTGGAGAGACGATCGACGTTCCGGCGGGCGCGCGCGCGGGCGACCTGGCGATCCTGGCCGACTTCGCGATCACGCCGGCGGCCTCCGTCGTGCCGACGAACTGGACGCAGATCGGCACGACGCTCGGCACGACGAACCGGCGCATCACGTCCCGCCGCGTCCTGACGGGAGGCGAGGGCACCATCACCGGCATGGTCGGCGCGACGAACACGCAGAAGGCCATGCTGGTCTTCCGCAAGCGTCCGTCCGGCCTGTGGGGCGCGCCGACCAAGCACACCGAGCAGTCGACCACGTCGGCGCCGACCAACCAGGTGATTACGGCCACGCCGGGGCCTTCGATCCTGCTGGCCGTGTACTGCGGCTCGGGCGGTGCCTCGACGCGCGGCTTCACGCCGGCGCAGGACGCCGAGGTGGCCGTGACCGGAGCGCGCCTGCACGTCCGCTACAAGATCCACCGGGTGGCCAACCCGGAGACGACCATCACCATGAACGACGACGGGTCGAACATCCTGTCGTCGTTCCGCGTCCCGGTGCTGTGATGAGCGATCCGAACGATCACGGCCGCCGCCCGGCCATGGAAGTCCTGGCCAGCCGGGAGATCACGGTGCTCTACCGCGGGCTCACCCTGTTCGGCACGGCACTGCTGCTGATCGGCGGCTACGTCATCAACGACAAGCTGAACAAGCTCGATCGCATGGGCGACATGGTCAACCTGCACACGCTGGAGATCGGGCTGGTGAAGTCCGACGTGGCGTACCACGGCCGGCGGATCGACGCGCTCGAGCGCTGGCGCAACGGGACGAGGGGGGCAGCGCCATGAACGAAACCGCTGTCGATGTGGCGCCGCTGGTGCACCAGGTGCTCTTCCCGATCGCTGTTGCGGTCGGCGGCGTGCTGGCGACGTGGATTGCCGCCAGGCTCGCGGGCTGGCTCGGCATCAAGCGCGAGGATGCGCTGGCGCAGAAGCTGGAGGAGGCGATGAAGAACGGCCTCGCGCTGGCTCAGTCGCGCCTCGAGGCCAAGATCGGGAAGGGACCAATCAACGTCGACGTGCGGCATGAAATCGTCGCGACGGCTGCGCGCTACGCCGTGGACAACGTGCCCGGCACGCTGAAGGCCCTGCACGTTACGCCCGAGAGGCTGGCAGACAAGCTCGAAGCGCGGCTCGGGCTGAACACCGTCCCGCCCGAGCAGTCGATCGCCGTCCCGACGCCAGCCGCGACCATTGCGGTCGAGGACAAGCGCGCATGAGCCTGTTCGGCCGCCTGTTCGGTGCCATCCGCGACGACGCGGACCCGCGCGATCACCGCTTCCTCCTGAGCCATCCCGAGGCGGCCGAGGTCCCGCTCGATCCGATGGTCGACCTGCGGGACGTCCTGCCGCCGGCGTGGCACCAGGGCGTCACCTCGAGCTGCACGGCGCAGTCGTGCGCGGCGCTGATGGCCTACCTCTACCCGGGCTTCACCGCGAGCCGCCTGCAGGTCTACTACGACACGCGCGCGATCGAGGGGACGGCCGACCGCGACACCGGCTCGCAAATCCGCAACGCCATGAAGGTGCTGCAGAAGACCGGCGCCATGCCCGAGAGCGCCTGGCCGTTCGATGCCGCGGCCGTCACCAGGCCACCACCGGCCGATGGCGAGCGCTGGACGATCGCGGCCTATTCCCGGCTGGCGTCGGAAACCGAGATGCTGTCGTGCCTGGCGCTCCGGCATCCGTTCGTCCTGTCGTGCCAGATCCCGGAGACGCTCGATCGCGAGGCCGGAAGCCTCGGCGTCATGACGCTGCCGGCCGGCAAGCCCGACATGCTCGGCATGCACGCCATGCTCTGCGTCGGCTACGACCTCGACTTCCGGGCGAGCCCCGTCGTCGCGGCCTCGGCGATCGATCCGCAGCGGGTCGATAGCACCGCGCTCCTGATGCGCAACTCGTGGGGGGCACATTGGGGCCTCTCCGGGCATTTCTGGCTGCCCATGAGCTGGGCGACCAACCCCTCGACCGGCGGGGACTGCTGGACCGGCCACAAGCTCGTCACCACCGCCAGCGACCCGCAAGGGCCGACGGTCGCCGGCGTCCCGATCCAAGGCCAGTTCAAAGCATAGGAGTTCCCATGCGTGTCTCCCTCCTGCTCGCGTCCGCTCTCGCCATCGGCGCCTGCTCGACCACGGGCAAGCCCTCGATCGCCGACGCCCAGGCCGCGGCCGTCAAGGCCTGCTCGTTCCTGCCGACGGCGAACACCGTGGCCAATATCATCGCCGCAGGATCTCCGGCGCTCGGCACCGCCAGCGCGATCGCCGACGCCATCTGCGCCGCCATCGCGCCCAAGGCGGGTGCCGGCGCCGGCCGTCCGACCGTGGCGGGCGTGCCGATCGATGGTCAGCGGGTCCAGTGATCTGGAAATTCCTCGGCGGCCTGGTCGGCGGCGCATTCTCGGCCGCCGTCGACTGGATCATGCGCCGGCAGCAGCGGGCCGATCAGATCGAGCTCGGGCAGCAGCAGGCGACCAACGCCCAGCACGAGGCCTCGGCCAGGGCGGACAAGGACATGCAGATCGCGCAGGCCGGTCCGCGCGGGGCCGAGGTCACGAAGAAGGCGCTCGACGATGGCACATTCTAGGCTCCTGTCTGCCGCATTGGTGGGCGCGCTAGCCGCCTGCTCGCCACCGGCGCCCGTCACGGCGCCGATCGTCGTGGCGCCGATCCCCGCGTCCTACACCTGCGACCAGCTCGCCCGTGCCTCAGGTGAGTACGACAAGCTCCCGGCGGGCGCGATGCTCGCGACGATGATGGACGACTATCGCGTCGAGCGGCGGGCACTGCGGGCGCTCCACAAGCTGCCGGAGCAGCGTTGCCCATGACCAGCCTCCCCAAGCCCCTCCGGGGCTTCCTGCGCTGGCTCATCCTGTGGCTGGCCGTTATCGCCCTCGGGCTCGTCCTGCTGGGCTGGGGCATCGCCAGGGCGCAGCACCATCACCCCTTCCACAAGGACTTCTACCAGCACTGGAAGCAGCCCGGCAGCACGGCGAGCTGCTGCAACGCGCGCGTGCCGGGGCCGATGGGCGGCGAGGTCGGGGATTGCGAGCCTACCCAGGCAGACCTGCGGCGGGGACCGGACGGGGTCGTGCGCTGGTACGCATGGCTGCGGCAGCGACAGGAATGGCTGCCCATCCCCGACGCCAAGGTGCTCCGCGAGCGCAATCCGAACGTCTTCGACGGGCACCTTTGCTGGACGCCATCGGCGGGCGTCCTGTGCTTCGTGCCGCCGAATACGGGCGGGTAAAGGCCTCACGAATCTGCGCCCGGAAAGTTACAAGGGGCGGCTCGGCCGCATGGTGGGACACCACCTTTCAAAAGCCCTTGGAATGCTGCTACCGTGATTTCATGGTGGGACACGGTAAGCCCTTGGGCCTATCAGCTCGACGGCAGGCCGCCCCCAGCTACCATTGGGTTTCCTTTTCAATGGTGACATCGGTTCTTGAATGGCCGTCGGAAGCGAGGGCCATTTGCTCTTGGAGTCTGTTCGGGCGACGAGGCGCCGCTTGCCCGCGATCAGCGACCAAATCATCGTCGATCACCCCCACTTCCGCGAGCATGCCTTTCCTTCGGCCTCGAGGGTGATCGCGGTGCGCAGGACGGGCGGGCGGTGGGCATTGCCGCGTAGGAGCTGCTGCTCATGCTCAGCTCGCGAGCAACGTCGTCGAACTGGGCAGTACCCTTCGTGAGCTTGTCGATGATCAGCTCCCGAACGTCATGGACGATGTCCTGCTTCCTGGGTGTTGGGCCAAGGACCCTTCGGCAGGCGTCTTGCAGCGCTTTCAGCAGCTTGTTGTCGGCGCCGATCACGGGCAGGCGCATGGTCTCGGTCGGGTAAACAAGGCCATCCCACTCGGCATTGAATCTGACAGGGCAGCCGAGCAGATCGGCATACTCCACCCTTTGGTTGGGGCGTCGGTGAATGAACTCGACTCGAGCCGGCGACACGCTCCTGCGCGTCATGTCCCGGCAGGCGCGCACGAGCATCCCCGCGATGTAGTCCGAGTTCTGTCGCAACCCGCGTAGCTCGGGGTCCGTTTCACGGAAGCGCAGCGTCACGTGGGGACCGCCACGCTCGATCGCGAACTCCTCGCCCTCGCCCACCACTCGGAAGTAGCGCTGGAGATTGCCGAGCGCATCCATGAGCGTGGATGAGTTAGAAGAACAAATCCCAGGAGGCCGCTGTCGCGCTGGTTACGTGATGCCCCGAGGCGCAGGCCGAAGCTGGCATCCCCCGTTACGGCCGCGGCTCGTTCGATCAGGCCAAGCACGGCGCTGTAGGGAACACGTTCCTCGGGGTCGGTGAGATCGCTCCTTCGGAGGGCGACCTGCTTCAGCAGATCGTCTGTCGGCACGCCTCGTCGCCGTAGCTCGCTGACGACGAAGATAGCCGGGCGGGCAGCGATCTTCAGGGCCCTGGTCATTGGTCTCATGCCTCGGAGCGACAACGGCAAGATGCAGTCCGGCAATTCTCTCACATTGACGTCGTCGATCAATCTTTTGGCGGCAGCCATCAATGATCCTCGGCGGCTCCGACGTCATCTGCCGATGCGTCAGGGCGCGCAACGCGCTCACCAGCGGCATGGTCCCACGCGGCTGGCGCGCCGACGAAAAGCAGGATTGACGACCCGATGCGTACTGCCAAGCCCGACACCATCGCCGGCCTCCCGGCCAGACTGGCTCGCGATCTGATGAAGACGTACGAGGGCCGCGTGTTCCAGATCGAGGCGCTGGAAAAGTACATCACGACGAGCCGCTGGCATGCAGCAGTCGAGGCTGCGATCAAAGCCCGCGTCATCGAGAAGGAGCTCCGCGGCATGCTGCGGCGATGCGTGGGTCTGTCGCGAGAAAACTGGCGGAGGCGGTACGAGCTGACCTTCGAACCGGCGACCTCGCACGACGCCGCGGAGCTGCGTGATGCGCTACTGGCGGCAGGTCTGATCGAGGCCGTCGAGCAGGCTGCTCCTGGCCTCTGGTACGCGCTGACGGACCAGGGCGTCCGTCTGGGAGCAACGCGGATGCTCAAGCGCATCCCGCGCGCGAAGGCGGACGAGATGGTGGCCGAGCTGATCGAGCGGGCGAGGGCGATCAACGCCAACTCCGAGCTGCTACACTGGGTACTGGAGCTGCGCGCCTTCGGCTCATACATCACGACCTCGCCCGACCTCGGCGACGTCGACATCGCATTCCAACTCGAGCGACGGCCGGTCGAGGGCAACTGGATCGAAGCCAACAGGAAGCGCGCCGTGGCCTCCGGCAAGCACGTGCGGTGGCCCAACGACCTGACCTATGGCGGTCAGGAGGTGCTACTCCTGCTCAAGGGTCGCAACCAGCACCTGACACTCCATGAGGTCGAGGAGCTGGACCGGCTGAAGTTCGAGACCCGTGTCACCTACCAGCGCAGCGCAAGCTGAGCGCTTCCCGCTCAAGTCTGCCGCGACAAGCCTGATGGCGGGGCCGGACTCCGACCGCCGACAAGGCGCCATGAAGCCTTCCAGGCTGCCTGCGGCAAGGTGGCGGGCTGGCAGCTGGAACCTGTTCGACCCCCGTGCCGTTGTCCGTCTTCAAGGGGACAGAATCGTCGGGTAACCGGGCGTTCAAGCCCTCTTGCTTGGAGGAATTGAGATGTCGAGGTTCATCCTGAGACTGATGCTCGTTGCAGGGATCGCCGTGAGCGGGGCGGCATGCCAGGACGACGGTTATGCTGCACCGCGCGGCTACTATCAGCCGGCACCGACGGCCTATGGCAACCCGTACTACGCCAATCCGGCTCCGGCTCCGCGGTACGGCTACTCGCAGCCTGGACCGGGCTACAACTACCCCAATCAGCAGGGGAATCACGGCTGGTACAACCAGGCCGACGGTCGTCGCTACACCACGGTGACGGTGACCAATCGCGGCCAGAACGGGTACCGTGACGACGTCGTTCAGCAGCAGGTCGTGTGTGGAAGCCAGTACTATGACGGCTACCGTACCCGCACCGCCCCTCGGTGCTGATCGCTCGCGATTGCCCGTTCGTGGTGCGAGATCCGGCGGGCACTGAGTAGCAGACTGCTCGGTGCGCCAGGCCGAACGGCATGGTTTGCCGCTAGGCGGGCCCGTCGTTCCGGCTATAAGTTCCCGGGTGGACGGATTTTGTTCCGGGGCGCTGCCACCTGCCACATCGCCTCGGTCCACGCGGCCGGAACTCTAGTTTGTGGACTTGCTCAGCCACTCTGCGACGATGACCAGCGGACACACGCATCAGACCGATGTCGTAATCGTAGGGGCGGGCCCGGTAGGCCTGTTTGCCGTGTTCGAGTGCGGCATGGTGAGGCTGCACTGCCACGTCATCGACGTCCTCGATGACGCTGGCGGTCAGTGTACGGCGCTATATCCGGAAAAGCCGATCTATGACATTCCAGGCTTTCCGCGCATCGAGGCGGCCGAGCTGATCGTTCGCCTCAAGGCCCAGGCGGCGCCGTTCCGCCCGGTCTATCATCTCGGCGAGCAGGTTCAGGCGCTCGAGCCGCTGAGCGGCGGCACCTGGCAGGTGACGACCGCCAAGGGCACGGCCGTACGGGCGAAGGCCGTGATCATCGCCGCTGGCGTCGGCGCGTTCGGCCCCAATCGGCCGCCGCTGCCGGGCATCGAGTCATACGAAGGCAAGAGCGTCTTCTTCTACGTCACCCAGCGCGAGAGCTTTCGCGGCAAGCGGATCGTGATCGCCGGCGGCGGCGACACGGCGGTCGACTGGGCGCTGTCGTTGGCCGAGATCGCGGCGCATGTCTCCGTGATCCACCGTCGCAACAAGTTTCGTGCGGCACCCGAGAGCGAGGCGCGGCTGAAGGCCCTCGCCGCGGCGGGCAGGGTCGACCTGGTCGTGCCGTATCAGCTGCATGGCCTGGAGGGGGACGATGGCAGGTTGCAGGCCGTCATCGCCGCGACGCTCGATGGAGCGCAGCGGCGTATCGAGGCGGATGTCCTTCTACCGTTCTTCGGCCTGTCGATGTCGCTCGGCCCGATCGCCGAATGGGCGCTGGCGCTGCAGCAGAACCAGGTCGCCGTCGATTCCGCCACGATGGCGGCCAGCCGGCTTGGCATCTTTGCCATCGGCGACATCGTCACCTATCCCGGCAAGCTCAAGCTCATCCTGACCGGCTTCGCCGAGGCGGCGATCGCCGCCCGCTCGGCCTATGCACTGGTCCATCCCGAGACGCCGCTGCACTTCGAGTACTCGACGACCTCGGGTGTGCCGTCGACCTGATTCATCCTCCTCCCCAGCTTCGCTGGGGAGGTGCCCCGTCATACGGGGCGGAGGGGTCATGAGACACAAAGCACACCGGGGGCCATGGCTCATGACCCCTCCGTCCCCGATTACGGGGACACCTCCCCAGCGAAGCTGGGGAGGAGGGTTAGTCACGCCGCCGCCAGCTTGCGCAGCGCCGCCAGTCGCCGCGCATAGGGCGGCTCTGCCTCCGAGACCAGGGCGGGGGCGGTGATGCTCTCGGCGAAGTGGCAGGCGACGACTTGGCCCATCGCGCCGACCGGCCGAAGCGCGGGTTCCTCGATCCGGCAGCGTTCCTGCGCGTGACTGCAGCGCGTATGGAAGCGGCAGCCGCGCGGCGGGTTGAGCGGGCTGGGCACGTCGCCGGCCAACGGGATGCGGGCGCGCTGGGCGGCAGGATCGGGAACCGGCACTGCCGACAGGAGGGCCTGCGTATAGGGATGGCGCGGCATCGCGAACAGGGATCGCTTGGGGCCGAGCTCGACGATCTTGCCGAGATACATGACGGCGACGCGGTCGCTGATGTGGCGCACCACGGCGAGATCGTGGGCGATGAAGATGTAGGCGAGACCGAGCCTCTGCTTGAGATCCTGCAGGAGATTGATCACCTGCGCCTGGATCGAGACGTCGAGCGCCGAGACGGGCTCGTCGCACACGATCAGGCGCGGCCGCGAGGCGAGAGCCCGCGCAATGCCGATCCTCTGGCGCTGGCCGCCCGAGAACTCGTGCGGGTAGCGCAGCGCGTGCCAGGGCGAAAGGCCGACCTCGGCGAGCAGCTCGTCGATGCGCCGGCGCAGGGCCGTGCCGGACGCCAGGCCGTGCAGACGCAGGGGTTCGGCGAGGGCGTCGCCCACGGTCAGGCGCGGGTTGAGCGAGGCGAAAGGGTCCTGAAAGATGATCTGCATGTCGCGCCGCAGCTCGCGCAGCGCGCCGCGGTCGAGGGCGCGAACGTCACGACCCTCGAAGTGGACCGTTCCAGACGTCGCCTCGATGAGGCGCAGGACAAGGCGGCCGGTCGTCGACTTGCCGCAACCCGACTCGCCCACCAGAGCGAGCGTCTCGCCCGGTGCCACGTCGAAGCTCAGGCCATCGACGGCGCGCACCATGCCGACCGTGCGCTGGAAGATGACGCCGCGCCTCGCAGGGAAATGCTTGGTGAGGTCGGCGACCGAGAGCAGAGACCCGGTCATGGCGCGATACCAAGCGCCGCGTCGATGGGCGCTTTCCAGCAGGCGGCGTGGTGGCCGGGGCGGAGCTCGCGCAGGGCCGGGGCCTCGTTCCGGCAGCGGGCGTCGGCGAGGGCGCAGCGCGGGCTGAAGCGGCAGCCGGCCGGCAGGGCGAAGGGGTTCGGCACCACGCCCTCGATCGCCGTCAGGCGCTCGTCGCCGTCGCTGCCGAGGCGGGGGATCGAGCCCAGCAGCCCGAGCGTGTAGGGATGCTGCGGATCGGCGAACAGCGCGCCGACCGGCGCCTCCTCGACGATGCGGCCGGCATACATGACGAGCACCCGGTGGGCCAGCTCGGCGACGACGCCGAGGTCGTGCGTGATCAGCACGATCGCCGTGCCGGTACGCTCGCGCAGGTCGCGCAGCAGGTCGAGGATCTGCGCCTGGATGGTGACGTCGAGCGCCGTGGTCGGCTCGTCGGCAATCAGGATCTTGGGATCGCAGGCCAGCGCCATGGCGATCATGACGCGCTGGCGCATGCCTCCGGAAAGTTGATGCGGATACTCGTCGAGTCGCGTCTCGGGCGAGGGGATGCGCACCAGCTTCAGCATTTCGAGCGCGCGCGCCCGCGCCACGACCGCCGTCACCGGGCGATGCAGGCGGATCGCCTCGATGATCTGCTCGCCCACCGTCTGCACGGGATTGAGGCTGGTCATCGGCTCCTGGAAGATCATCGACACGGTATCGCCGCGCACCGCGCGCATGTCGCTTTCCGGCAGCTCGAGGAGATTGCGGCCTTGCAGCCGGATCTCTCCAGACGCGATGCGACCCGGCGGCGACGGCACCAGCCGCATGATCGAGAGCGACGTCACCGACTTGCCGCAGCCCGATTCGCCGACGATGCCCAGGGTCTCGCCCTCGGCCAGGGAGAAGCTCACGCCGTCGACGGCGGCGAACACGCTGCCGCCCGACCGGAACTCGGTGCGCAGGTCGCGGATCTCGAGGAGCGGAGTCATGGGATTGGAGCGCGCCACTCATGTTCCTCTCCCCCGATTGGGGGAGAGGCCAGGTGAGGGGGCTTCGAAGGCTGCCAGATCACCAGAAACCCCCTCACCCAACCTCTCCCCCAATCGGGGGAGAGGAGCATGAAGTGAGATGCATCGCCGCCATAGCAGTTCTTTCGGAGATGCCAGTAAGGGGAGTATGCAACCCTCACGTCACCGGCCTCGACTGGGGCAGGCGGTCCTTCTTGCCGTAGACCGGCGGGGCGAGCTGGTCGGCGGTGCGGCCGGCCCAGTCGCGCTTGCTGACCGTGGCCAGGCGTTTGCGTTGTCCCTCGATCAGCCCGGCGGTGGCCGCCTCGACGTCGACCGTCAGCACCTTGCCGTCCTTCACGACCTGCACGCCGTCGATATAGACGTGACGGATGGCGCGCTCGCTCGCCGAGTAGATCAGGCTGCGCACCGGCTCGTGCGCCGGCTGCATGTAGGGGTGGTCGAGGTCGACCAGGGAGAAATCGGCCTTGCTGCCCGGCGCGAGCCGGCCGAGGTCGGGCCGCCGCAATATCCTGGCGCCGCCGATGGTCGCGGCCTCGAAGGCATGCCGCGTCGTGCCCATCTTGTAGTTGCCGGTGAATACGCGGGCGACGTAGCAGGCGAGCCTGATCTCGTCGACCATGTTGTGCGGGAAGGTGTCGGTGCCGATGCCCACCGTGATGCCGGCGTTCATGTAGCGGCCGATCGAGTTCAGCACCATGCCGCGGCGGGCGAACACGGTCGGGCAGTGCGCCACCGCCGCACCGGAGTCCCTGAGCCTCTCGAAGTCGTTGGTGTGCGGATAGTGGATCTGCGGGTGGTCGTTCAGGAAGATGCCGTGGCCGATCACCAGGTCGGGCCCGAGCACGCCGATCGAGTCGAGCCATTCGATCGGCGTCTTGCCGTGACGATGGACCATCTCGTAGAACTCGACGACGGCTTGGCAGGCGTGCGTCTGCATCGGGATGTTGCGCCGCTTCGCCTCCTGGTGGGCTTCCTTGAAGTAGCCCTCGCGACAGGTATCGATCTGCGACGGCCCGACCATGGCGGAGATGCGGCCGCTCGGATGCTTCATCGCCTCGTCGATGGTCTTCATCGCCGCTTCGAAGGCCTTCTCGCCGGCCTTCTCGTCCCAGGCGTATTCGACCGTATGGCCGTTCTTCGTGTACCAGTAACCCTGCCGCATCATCGGGCAGACGACGGCGCGGATGCCGGTCGCCGCGAGGTCGTCGACCCAGCCGTCGCGGCTCATCGACAGGTCGGAGATCGTCGTCACGCCGCTCTTCAGCAGCTCCGACATCGCCACCATGGTCGACGGCCCGGCATCCTCGGGATCGAGGCCGAGCACAGGTAGATACTCGTAGAGCGAGCTCTGGCCCAGCTTGTCGCTGCCGTACTCCTCGGTGAGGCCCTTGTTGGCCGGCTCGGAGAAGGGATGGCTGTGGACGTTGACGAATCCCGGGATCGCCATGAACCCGGCGCCCTCGATCGTGACGTCGACCAGGCCGCTGTAGGCCGGCCCGACATGGATCACCTCGTTGCCGCGGAACACGAGGTCGCTGTCGTCGAGATAGACATGACGCTGCTCGGCCTCGTCCCAGGCGACGACGTGATTGAGGCCCGCGATTCTGGTTGTCTTGGTCATCGTCCTTGTCCCTGAGTTGATAGGGCGTTTCCAATTTGGCGCGGCATCATTCTCCTCCCCAGCTTCGCTGGGGAGGTGTCGCCGTCTTACGGCGACGGAGGGGTCATGAGCCTCAGACTGAGGCCTATGACCCCTCCGTCCGCGATTACGCGGACACCTCCCCAGCGAAGCTGGGGAGGAGAATGAGACTACTTGAACGCGATCCCCAGCCCCTTGTAGAGGCCGCAGCCGTAGTTGCCGTGCGCCTTGATCGGCTTCAGCTTGGGGCCGGCGACGACGAACAGCGGCTCGTGGAACAGCGGGATCCAGACGGCGGCGTCGTGCACCTTCTTCTGGACCGCGGCATAGGCCTCGGTGCGCACCTTGGGGTCGATCGCCGTCGAGCCCTTGTCGAGCAGCTCGTCGGTCTCCTTGTCCTTCCAGTTCATGCGGTTGGGCGTCGGCGTGTTGGCCGAGCGGAAGTAGAGGTTGAGCGCGTCGCCGGCGCTGACATAGGGGAAGCTCATGCCGAAGGCGTCGAACTCCTGGGTCGCCAGCTTGCCCCAGGCGACGGTCGAGTCGAACAGCTGGATCTGCAGGTCGATGCCGACCTTGCGCAGGTCGCCCTGAACCGCCTCGGCGATCTCCTTGAAGGCGCCGTTGATGCCGTAGACGATCGGCGCCAGCTTCTTGCCGTCCTTGTAGCGGAAGCCGTCCGAACCCTTCTTCCAGCCGGCCTCGTCGAGCAGCCGCTCGGCCTCCTTGACGTTCTCGCCGTAGATCGCGCGATCGACGTTGGGATTGAAGTCGAGCACGCTCGGCATAAGCATCGTCGACGCCGGGTCTGCCAGGCCGAAGGTGACGGCGTCGGCGATCGCCTTCTGGTCGACCGCGAGGTTCATGGCGCGGCGCACGCGCACGTCGTTCATCAGCTCCTTGTCGACCTTGAAGCCGATGAAATACGTCCAGAAGTAGTTCTCGGCCTTGCTGACCGACAGCGCCTTGTTGGCCATCAGCTGCTTGATCGACCAGTAGGGAACGTACTGGCTGGCGTCGGCCTGGCCGGCCTCGAGCGCCGTGACGCGCGTGTTCTCCTCCGGCACGACCTTCCAGATCAGCCGGTCGACCTGGGCCTCCGTCGCGTCGTAGATCGGCGGTCCCCACTTGTAGCCCTTGTGCTTGCTGAGCACCGTCGAATCGCGCGGCGTCCAGCTCTCGAAGCAGAACGGGCCCGTGCCGTCGATCCCCTTGATGCCGAAATCGGCGCCGAGCTGCTTGGCCTGATCGATATTGAGGATCGTGTGGAAGTACTGCGTCATCTGGTAGAGCAGCTCGGAGAACGGCTTCTTGAGCTTGTACTCGACCGTGTAGTCGTCGAGCGCCGTAATCTTGTCGACGTCGCCCATGCGCCATTTGACCAGGCCCTTGGTCTCGGGATCGGCCCAGCGCGCATAGGTCGCCACCACGTCGTTGGCCGTCATCTTCTTGCCGCTGCAGAAGGTGACGTCGTTGCGCAGCTTGAAGACGTAGGTGAGGCCGTCGGGCGACACCGTCCAGCTCGTCGCCAGGCCCGGCTTCAGCGTCTTCATGTCGAAGTCGAGAGCCACCATCGTGTCGCCGATCATGTACATGACCTCGGCGCCCGACCGGGATGTCGACTTGTGCGGATCGTAGCGATCGGTATCGATCTCGCGCACCACGGTCACTGTCTTCTGCGCCAGGGCCGGCGTGGCCAGCGCGCCGATCGCCGATGCCGCGAGCAGCGCCGCCGCCCATGCCGTCGGGTTGCCCATCTTACGGTTGGTCATGAACACACCTCCTATTGCCTGAGCTTGGGGTCGAGGGCGTCGCGCAGGGCGTCACCCAGGACGTTGAATGCGAGAACGACGAGGAAGATCGCGGCGCACGGCAGGGTCGAGACCCAGGGCGCGATCTGCAGGAACTTGCGGCCGTCGGCCGCCATGCTGCCGAGCTCGGCCGTCGGCGGCTGGGCGCCGAGCCCGAGGAAAGACAGGGCGGCGCCGAGCAGGATCGCCTGACCGAGCTGCAGGGTCATGTAGATCAGGATGGTCGGCCAGCAGTTGAGCGCGAGGTAGCGCCACAGCAGGGCGCCGTCGCCCAGCCCGACGGCGCGTCCGGCCTCCATGTATTCTTGCTGCATGATCGACTGGGCGGCGCCGCGGGCGATGCGGGCGATCGACGGGATGGCGGCGACGCTGAGCGCGATCACCAGGGACACGAGGCCGGTTCCCATGACGGCCGCGATCGCCAGCCCGAACAGGATCGAGGGAAACGACAGCAGCACGTCGACCAGCCGCATCAGCGGGGTATCGAGGCGCTTGAAGTAGGCGGCGCTCAGGCCGATCAGGGCGCCCAGCCCGCCACCGACGACGACCGCCAGGACGCCCATGCCGAGCGTCGCCCGCAGGCCGAATACGATGCGGCTCAGCATGTCGCGACCCTGGTTGTCGGCACCGAGAAGAAAGGCCGGGCAACGCTCGCCGCCCGGCGGGCAGAGGCGCAGGCGCATGTTGTTGGCGTAGGGATCGAAGGGCGCGACCCAGGGCGCGAAGATTGCCGCCAGCACGACGACCAGCAGGAACAGCGCCGCCGCCGCCGCCGGCGGATCGCGCAGGATGCGCCGCCACACGGCATTCTTGCGCCGCAACGCCGCGATGGCCTTCCGGTCGGCCTCGCTCTGGAGCGTGAGGGCGACGTCGGTCATGGTCTTCCCGTCACGACCGGGCGATCCTCGGATCGAGGTAGGCGTAGAGCACGTCGACGATCAGGTTGACGATCATGAACCCGACGGCGAGCACCAGGATGGCACCCTGGGCCAGGGGGAAGTCGCTCGAGGTGATGGCGCCCACGGCCATGCGGCCGACGCCGGGCCAGGCGAACATGGTCTCGGTGACGATCGAGCCGCCGAGCAGGAAGCCGATCTGCAGGCCGACCAGCGTGACGACCGGGATCATGGCGTTGCGGAGCGCGTGGTGGATGGTGACCCGCCAGTCGGAGGCGCCCTTGGCGCGCGCGGTGCGCACATAGTCGGCTCCCAGCGTCTCGAGCAGCGAGGTGCGGGTCATGCGGGCGACCGGGCCGACGAACACGGCGCCCAGCGTCGCCGCCGGCAGGATGAGGCTCAGCAGGCCGGCGCCGGTCCAGATCGGGCCGTTGCGACCCTGGAAGGGCAGCAGGCCCGCGCCGCCGACATGCTGGATCAGCAGCAGGCCGACCCAGAACACCGGCACCGACACGCCCATCACCGACAGCGCCATGATGGCGCGATCGATCAGCGTGCCGCGCCGCCGCGCAGCCAGGGTGCCGAGCGCGACACCGAGCGGCACCGCCCAGACCAGGCAGGCCAGCATCAGCTCGACAGTCGGCCAGAAGGTGAGGGCGATCTCCTCCGAGACCGGCCGGTTCGAGATCATCGAGCGGCCGAGGTCGAGCTGCAGCACGCGGCCGAGGTAGCTGGCGAACTGGATCCACAGGGGCTGATCGAGGCCGAGCTGCTGGCGGATCGCCGCGACCTCGGCGGCCGTGGCCGTCGGGCCCGCCAGCACGGTTGCCGGATCGGTCGGCACGACCTGCAGCAGCAGGAAGCCGATCAACAGCACCCCCAGCAGGACCGGCAGCGAAATCATCAGGCGATGGGCGATGTGTCGCGCCATGATTTGCAGTATTGCTCCTCTCCGGACTTCGACACTGACCGACGCCGCAATGCTCGACAAGAGCCGCGCGGCTGGCATGATCGCAGCAAGAAATGCGCCGAGGAGCGTGGCCCATGATTCGAGGAAAGTTGAACGAGCAGGCGAAGGGCGTCTTCATCATCGCCGCCACGCCCTTCACCGATGACGGTGCGCTCGATCTTCACAGCATCGATTCGTTGACCGACTTTTATTTGGGGTGCGGCGTACATGGATTCACCCTGCTGGGCATGATGGGCGAGGCGCACAAGCTCACTGCCGAGGAATCGCTCACCGTGGTCAATCGCGTCGTCGCGCGTGCCCAGGGTCGGCAGGTGATCGTGGGCGCGAGCCATGCCGGCCTCGAGAACGTCCGTCGCCTCGCACACGAGGCCATGGTCGCCGGCGCGGCCGGCGTGATGGTTGCGCCGCCGCCGGGCCTCAAGGGCGACGATGGCGTCTATAACTACTACGCGCAGCTCTTCGAGGAGCTCGGGCCGGACATCCCGGTCGTCTATCAGGACTATCCGCAGACCACGGGCGTGTATCTGGCTCCTGCGGTGTTCGAACGGATGGTCGACGACTTCAAGCAGCTGGTGATGCTGAAGCACGAGGATGCACCGGGTCTCGCCAAGCTGACGCGCGTGCGCGAGGGCGAGAAGAAGCCGGGTCGCCGGCGCGTCTCGATCCTGGTCGGCAATGGCGGGCTCTACTATCCGCAGGAGATGCAGCGTGGCGCCGACGGCGCGATGACCGGGTTCGCCTGGCCGGAGATGCTGGTGCAGGTCTACGACCTGTTTGCCGTCGGAAAGAGCAGCGAGGCCGAGGATCTGTTCGATCTCTATCTTCCCCTGGTGCGCCACGAGCAGCAGCCGTCGATCGGCCTTGCCCTGCGCAAGGAGGTCCTGTTCCGCCGCGGCGCCATCCGCAGCCCCAGGCAGAGGGCGCCGGGATCGTCGCTGACGGCGACCGATCGCGCCGAGCTCGACAATCTCATCGCACGACTGGACCGCAGGTTGGCAGCGGCCGGCCGTTCGGGCCGGATGGCGGCGGAGTAGGGCCATGGCCGACTATGACCTGATCGTGCGCAACGCGCGCATCGTCACTGCCGAGCGGCAGACCGAAGGCGACATCGCCGTCAAGGACGGCAGGATTGCAGCCCAGGGCCACGAGCTGAAGGGGACTGCGGCGCGCGAGATCGATGCAGCCGGCAAGTTCGTGCTGCCGGGCGGCGTCGACAGCCACTGCCACATCGAGCAGCGCTCCGGCATGGGCGTGATGTGCGCCGACGATTTCTATAGCGGCACGGTGTCGGCGGCGTTCGGCGGCACGACGACCGTCATTCCCTTTGCCGCGCAGCACCGCGGCATGTCGCTGCGCCAGGTCGTGAAGGACTATCACGAAGCGGCGACGCCCAAGGCGGTGATCGACTACGCTTTCCACCTGATCATCTCCGATCCGACGGAGCAGGTGCTGGGGCAGGAGCTGCCGGCGCTGATCAAGGACGGCTACACGTCGTTCAAGATCTACATGACCTACGACGCGCTCAAGGTGAGCGACTACCAGATGCTCGACATCCTGGCCCTGGCGCGGCGCGAGGGCGCTCTGGTCATGGTTCATGCCGAGAACCACGACATGATCCAGTGGCTGGCCCATCACCTGGTCGACCAGGGCCACGTTGCGCCGAAGTTCCACGCCATCGCCCACGCCCGCGTCGCGGAGGCCGAGGCGACCAACCGGGCGATCTCGCTGGCGCGGCTGGTCGATGCGCCGCTGCTGCTGGTGCACATGTCGGAGATCGAGGCCATCGAGACGCTGCGCCAGGCGCAGAAGAAGGGGCTGAAGATCTTCGGCGAGACTTGCCCGCAATATATCGGGCTGACGGCCGACGACATGGACAAGCCCGGTGTCGAAGGCGCGATGTGGTGCTGCAGCCCGCCGCCGCGCGATTCGGAGGCGCAGGAAGCGGTGTGGGCCGCCCTCAAGGACGGCACGTTCCAGACCTTCTCGTCGGACCACGCGCCCTACCAGTTCAACGAGAAGGGCAAGATTCCCAAGGGCGACAAGACGACCTTCAAGGAGATGGCCAACGGGGTGCCGGGCCTCGAGATCCGCCTGCCGCTGTTGTTCTCGGAAGGCGTCCAGAAGGGCCGCATCACGCTGCAGCAGTTCGTCGCCCTGACGTCGGCCAACCACGCCAAGCTCTACGGCCTCTATCCGCGCAAGGGCACGATCGCCGTCGGCTCGGATGCCGATTTCGCCATCTGGGACCCCGACAAGGACGTCACCATTCGCTGGAAGGACCTGCACGACAATGTCGGCTACAGCCCCTACGAGGGCCGCGAGATCAAGGGCTGGCCGGTCACCGTGGTGAGTCGCGGCCGCGTCGTGGTCGAGGACGGCAAGCTCAACGCCGCGCGCGGTTCAGGGCAGTTCCTGCCCTGCGCGTCGCCGGACGCGGCCAAGCCGCAGGGTCAGACTGCGCCCGAACTGCAGGCGATGAGCCGGTTCGGCGCGAAGCCGCTGTTCTAAGCCAGCTGGGTCGTGCGCTTTTTCCTACTATGTCAACATGCATGATGCTGTTCGGGTTATCCGAATCTTGCATGTGCGAATGAGTCCGGAACGCCATCTTCCATTTTGAGAGAGCATGATGTCCCGTCGTCTGAAGGTTTCCGCCGCCCAGCTTGGCCCCATCAATCGCTCCGACAGCCGCAAGAGTGTGGCCGCGCGCCTGGTGGAGATGCTGAAGGAGGCCGATTCGCGCGGCTCGAAGTTCGTGGTGTTCCCCGAGCTGGCGCTGACCACCTTCTTCCCGCGCTGGTGGATCGAGGACCAGGCCGAGATCGACAAGTACTTCGAGGCGCAGATGCCCAGCCCCGAGACGCTGCCGCTGTTCGAGCTGGCGCGCTCGAAGGGCATCGGTTTCTACCTGGGCTATGCCGAGCTGACCGAGGAAGAGGGCAGCCCGCACCGCTTCAATACCTCGATCTTGGTCGGGCCGGACGGCCGCACCGTCGGCAAGTACCGCAAGGTCCACCTGCCGGGCCATGCCGAGCATCGCCCGGCGGCGCCTTACCAGCATCTCGAGAAGAAGTACTTCGAGGTCGGTGATCTCGGCTTCAACGTGTGGAAGATGTTCAAGGAGGACATCATCGTCGGCCAGTGCATCTGCAACGACCGGCGCTGGCCCGAAACCTTCCGCGTGATGGGCCTGAAGGGCGCCGAGATGGTGGTGCTGGGCTACAACACGCCGACCGACAACGTCTACGCGCCCAAGGAGCCGCCGTACCTGCGCGTGTTCCACCACAATCTCTCCATCCAGGCGGCTGCCTACCAGAATGGAATCTGGGTCGTTGCGACCGCCAAGGCCGGCAAGGAAGACGGGTTCTGGCTGCACGGCGGCTCGGCCATCGTCGCGCCGACCGGCGAGATCGTCGCCAAGTCGACGACCGAGGAGGACGAGGTCGTGTCCTACGATTGCGACATGGAGCTCGGTGAGTATATCCGCAACACCACCTTCAACTTCGCCAGGCACCGGCGGCCCGAGCACTACAAGCTGATCGTCGAGCGCACCGGTGTGAAGGTCGAGCCGAGCAACTAGAGGATCCCGAGATGCAGTACGCCGCTTCCGAGCTCAGTCACCACGAACGCTACAAGCTCCTTATCTCCTTCGTCCTGCCCCGGCCGATCGCCTGGGTAACGACGGTCGGGCCGACCGGGACGGCCAATGCCGCACCGTTCAGCTTCTTCAACGTCTTCTCCGAGGACCCGCCGCTCGTCATGTTCGCGGTCAACAAGCGGCCGGACGGGCGCCTCAAGGACACCTGGAGCAACATCCAGCGCACCGGTGAGTTCGTGCTGAACCTCACCGACGAGCCGCTGGCCCGAGCCATGCACGAGTCGAGCGGCGACTTTCCGCCCGATGTCGGCGAGCCCGACTATCTCGGGCTGAAGCTCGCGCCGTCGGTCGACATCGCGCCGCCGCGGCTTGCCGACGCGCCGTGGGCGATGGAGTGCAAGACATGGCAGGTAATCAACGTCAAGGACGACCGCCAGCTCATCATCGGCGAAGGTCTACGTTTCCACGTCCGCGACGACCTGTGGGACCCCAAGGCGATGCGCGTGCACATGGAGAGGTATCATCCGATCGGCCGCATGTTCGCCGATCGCTATTGCCGGACCGACGATCGGGTCGTTTTTCCGGCAGCCGAGGGGCCAAAGAAGGCCGCTGCCGCAGATTGATCACTGACGCCGGGGAGGGGGGAAGGTGTAATCTCGGCAGGAGCAATCCGCCTGCGAGCAATGATCGCGCTTTCCCCGGAAGATCGGCCACGGTGGCTGGCCGCACTGCTGATGGGCCTGCTGTTCATCCTGGCCCTGCTGATCGGCTCGTGGTTCCTGCGGGCCTGCGCGCCGGTCGACCCGCTGACCAGCGTTTCCACGCTCGAGACGCCGGCGCCTCCGGCACCGCCGCCACCGCCTGATCCGACGTCGGTCCTCAAGGCGTCGCTCGAGGAAGCCGAGGACGATGGCCGGAAGCTGCGAGCCGAGGTGGCGGCGCTGGAGGCCGAGATCAAGTCGAAGCTCGCGCAGTGCAAGCCGGTCGAGCCGCCCAAGCCGGTGGCGCCGCCACCCAGGCCCGTCGAGCGCCCCAAGCCGCCGCCGGTTGCTGCGGCACCGCCACCGCCGCTGCCCGCCGATCGCTGGGCGCAGAAGGATCTCGGGATGCTGGAGGGCTGCTGGCGCCTGGGTCGCGACACGGAGGCCAATATCGGGCTCGCCGGGCGAACCGAGCGATGCGCGGTCAGCGCCGGCCGGATCTGCTTCGGCAGCAACGGCGGCGGCCAGCGGCGCACGACGGCTCATTGCCCGGGGACCGGCACGATCACCTGCACGGCGCCGATCACCGCGCGCTTCGGCAACGACAATTCCCTGGGCACGACGCAGCCGGCGGTGCCGTGCACGCCTTCTCAGGCCAGCTGGAACGGCCCGCCCAACAGCCTGACCTGCCGGCGCGTCAGCGACACCCTGGCAATCTGCCGCGACAGGCTGAACTTCGAGCACGAGTTCCGCCGGGAGTAGCAAGACTGCCCGCTCTCGCGAGAATGCGGCGGGGCCGTGCCACTCAAAGGCGGCAACTTTTCCGAAGAAGCGCCACTGAAGTGGCGCTCACAACGGGGAGCGCGCCACGCCATGGCGCCTTTCTCATTTTCCTCCCCAACGAAGTTGGGGAGGTGTCCGCGTCTTCGCGGACGGAGGGGTCATGAGCCACGTGAGGGGGCCTATGACCCTTCCGCCCCGTATGACGGGGCACCTCCCCAGCGAAGCTGGGGAGGAGAATGCCAAGAGCGCCATGTAGGTGGCGAGACCGCCGCTCAGGTCGACCAGCCGAGCCGCGAGCGGCCGATCGCCATCGATACCGCGGCCTGGCTCGGCTCGACGACCGGCAGGCCGACATGGCGCTGCAGGCGGTCGCGGTATCGCGCCATGCCGGCGCAGCCCATGACCAGCACGTCGGCGCCGTCCTCGTCGCGCAACTCTGCGGCGACCTCGGCCATGCGTGCGAAGGTTATGGCTTCATTGGCCAGCTCGACGACGCCCAGGCCAATCGCCCGATCGCCGGCCATGCGCTCGCCGACGCCCATCTGGCCGACATAGCGCAGGTGGCGCGGAATGGATTTGCGCAGGATGGAGATCACGCCGAAGCGCTGGCCGAGGGTGAGGGCCGTCAGGATGCCGCACTCGGCGATGCCGAGCACCGGCTTGGTCGTGAGCTCGCGCGCCGCATGCAGTCCCGGGTCGGAATAGCAGGCGATGACGAAGGCCGAGCAGTCGTTGTCGCGCTTCTTCACCATCTCGCCGATCGGTGCCACGACCTGCTCGACATGCGCCTGGCTTTCGATGCCGGGCGGGCCTTCCTTCAGGGTGACGCATTCGATCGCCGGGCCGCCCGCCAGGCGCAGCGGTTCCATGGCGGCATCGATGCCCCGCGTGACGGCTTCGGTGGAGTTCGGGTTGATGACGAGGATGCGGTCTGACATGGCTGCCAAGATGGCCTGTAAATTGCCATTCAGCAACGCGTGTTCTACGGTCGATCCACGGGGATTTTCTGGAAGGAAGGGACTTCAGATGCTGAAACGTCGTCTGGCGGCCGTCGCGCTCGCGACGCTCATCGGAACAGCGCCGCTCGTCGCGCAGGACAAGCAGCCGCCGCTGCGCACCGGGGTCGACGGCACGTTCGCGCCGCATGCCATGCCCAAGCTGGGCGGCGGCACCGAGGGGTTCCAGATCGACGTCTTCACCGAGGTGGCGCGCCGCATGAAGCGCGAGATCGTGATCGATTCGGTGAGCTTCTCGACCTTGATCCCCGGCATGCAGGCCGGCCGCTACGACTTCATCGCCGCGCCGACGACGGTGACCAAGGAGCGGGCGGAGAACATGCTGTTCACGGCGGGCTACCTGTGGACGGCCTTCCAGTTCGGCATCAAGAAGGGCTCGGCCCCGATCAAGGGCTGGGAGGATCTCAAGGGCAAGTCGGTCGCGGTGAACAAGGGCACGCCCTACGAAACCCTCAGCAAGGCGATGGGCGAGAAGCACGGCTTCACCGTCCAGGTCTACGACACCCAGCCTGATGCAACCCAGGCCGTGCTCTCTGGCCGCGCATACGCCACGCTGGGAGGCAACACCACCATCGTCTTCGCCGCCTCGAAGAATCCGCAGTTCGTCGCCGACCTCGAGCTCAAGGACACGCGCGCGCACTGGGCCGCCCCCGTGCCGAAGAACAATCCCAAGCTTCGTGCCGAGCTGCAAGATGCGCTCGACTGCATGAAGAAGGACGGCACCATGGCCAAGCTCTACGAGAAGTGGTTCAACAAGAAGCCGGATGCCGACGACCTCGCCGTCGTCATCACGCCGGGCTACGGCGTGCCGGGCATGCCGGGCTACGACCCGACGCCGCACGAGCTGAAATGTGGCTGAGCCGATCGTCGACGCGCGCGGCGTCCACAAGCATTTCGGCGCCCTTCATGTCCTGAAGGGCGTCGATCTCGCGGTGTCCGAGCGCGAGCTGGTGTTCGTCATCGGGCCGTCGGGTTCGGGCAAGTCGACCTTGCTGCGCTGTCTCAACCGGCTGGAGGAGCCGTCCTCCGGCTCGGTCGTGGTCGACGGCATCGACATGCTCGACCCGCGGACCGACATCAACCATGCCCGCCGGCGTATCGGCATGGTGTTCCAGTCGTTCAATCTCTATCCGCACATGACGGCATTGGGCAACGTGACGCTGGCGCTGCGCAAGGTCGTTGGCAAGTCGCGCGCCGAGGCGGACGAGCTGGGGCTCGCCGCGCTGAAGCGCGTCGGCCTGGCCGACCGTGCCGGTCATACGCCGGGTCAGCTCTCGGGCGGCCAGCAGCAGCGCGTCGCGATCGCCCGCGCCATCGCGCTCGAGCCGCGGGTCATGCTGTTCGACGAGCCTACCTCGGCGCTCGATCCGGAGCTGGTGGGCTCGGTGCTCGAGGTCATGCGCGACCTGCGCCAGAGCGGCATGACCATGATCGTGGTCAGCCACGAGATGGGCTTCGCCCGCAACGCCGCCGACCGCGTGGTGTTCATGGATCACGGCCTGATCGTCGAGCAGGGGCCACCCGCCAGCATCTTCGAGAACCCGACCCAGGAGCGCACCCGCGCCTTCATCGGCCAGATCCAGCGGCACTGAGATGTCCACCTGGGACCGCTTCGTCGAGACCTTCTTCAATGCGAAGGTGATGCTGAAGTACTACCCCGACATCCTGTCGGGCATGGTCGTCACCATCGAGCTCGCCGTGCTGATCGTGGTGAGCGGCTTGCTGGCCGGCCTGGCGCTGGCGCTGCTGCGGGCGCTCGCCATCCGGCCGCTCAACTGGCTGATCATCTTCGTCGTCGACCTGTTTCGCTCCCTGCCGCCGCTGGTCATCATCGTCCTGATCTATTTCGGCCTGCCGGCCGCCGGCCTCTCGCCCTCCGGGTTCGTGTCGACCTGGTTGTCGCTCGCCTTCGTGCTGATGGCCTTCTCCGAGGAGATCTTCTGGGCGGGCATCACCTCGATCCCGCGCGGCCAGTGGGAGGCGTCGCGCTCGACCGGGCTTTCCTTCTGGCAGACGCTGATCAACGTCGTCCTGCCCCAGGCGCTGCGCCTCACCATCCCGCCGCTCACCAACCGCACCATCGCCATCACCAAGGGCACGGCGCTGGGCACGGTCGTGGCGGTCACCGAGATCCTGGGGCAGGCGAGCTCGGCGATGTCCAACTCCTACAATCCGTCGCCGCTGATGATGGGCGCGGCCGCCTACATCGTCCTGTTCCTGCCGGTGGTGGTCGCGGCGCGCTGGATCGAGACGAAGTTCGCGTGGAAGCGATGATCGAGACCTTCCTCAATCCCGAGATCATTGCCGCGATCTGGCCGATCGTGCTGGCCGGCCTGTGGAACACCGTCCTGCTGTCGCTGATCGTGGTGCCGCTCGGCCTGATGGGCGGATTGATGCTGGCGCTGCTCGCCACCATCCATCATCCGCTGGTGCGCTGGCCGCTGATGGCCTGGGTCGATTTCTTCCGCGCCTTCCCGCCGCTGGTGCTGCTGGTCCTGCTATTCGCTGGCCTGCCGTTCGCCGGCCTCGAGCTGGGCGGTTTCGCCTGCGTCGCCATCGCCTTCTTCCTCAACACCGGCGCCTACTACGGGGAGATCCTTCGCGCCGGCATCGAGTCGGTGCCGACCGGTCAGGTCGAGGCAGGCCGCTCGACGGGCCTCAGCCGCCTGCAGGCGATGACCCATATCGTCCTGCCCCAGGCGGTGCGCAATGTCCTGCCCGATCTGCTGTCCAACACCCTCGAGGTGGTGAAGCTCACCTCGCTCGGCAGCGTCGTGGCGGTCCCCGAGCTCCTGTTCCAGGCGCGCCAGGCGCAGAGCGTCACCTACAGCCCGACGCCGATCGTGCTGGCGGCCATCGTCTACTTCCTGCTGCTCTGGCCCCTGGTCCGCCTGCTGAGCCGCCTGGAGAACCGCGCGCTCGCTGGGCGACGCTGACGGGTCATCGGGCACTCGCGCGGGCGAAGCGCGATATGCGAGGATAGTCGTCAACGACGCGATCCGGCTCCCCGCCGAGTATCGCCATATGGGAGGAGCGTCCATGAACCTGTTTGGCCGATTCATTGCTGCGTTCGCGATTGCCGTCTTCTTCACCTCGCCGCTGGCCGCCCAGACCAGCTGGCCCGACAAGCCCGTCAAGCTGGTGGTCGGTTTCACCGCGGGCAGCGCCACCGACGTCAGCGGCCGCATCTTCGCCCACAAGTTCGCCGAGATGTGGGGGCAGCCGGTGGTAGTCGAGAACGTGCCGGGCAACTCCGGAGCCATCGGCACCGACCGCGTGGCGAAGGCCTCCCCCGACGGCTACACGCTGCTGTGGTCCGGCAATGCCGCCATCACTATCCTGCCCAGCCTGCAGAAGCTGCCCTTCGACCCTCTGAAGGATCTGGCGCCGATCACCACCACCTTGATCACCTCGAGCATCCTGTTCGTGAACAACGATCTGCCCGTGAAGTCGCTGGCCGAGCTGATCGCCTATGCCAAGGCGAACCCCGGCAAGCTGAGCTACGGCTCTCCCGGCGTCGGTACGCCGCAGCACGTCGCCACCGAGTTGCTGAGCAGCCTTGCCGGCATCAAGATGGAGCATATTCCCTATCGCGGCGCCAATCTCACCGATGTCATGAGCGGCGTCGTGCCGGTCGGCATCCAGAACGCGGGCGCCGCCATGCCGTTCGTCAATGACGGCCGGGTGCGCGGCATCGCTCTCACGGCCAAGAAGCGGGCGGCGGGCGCGCCGAACCTGCCGACGGTGGCCGAGCAGGGCTTCCCGGGCTTCGAGGCGGTGTCGTGGTTCGCCCTGATGGCGCCGGCAGGCACGCCCAAGCCGATTCTCGACAAGGTGCGCGCCGATGCGCTCAAGGTGCTTGCCGATCCCGAGATTCAGAAGAAGTTCCTGGCGATCGGCCTCGAGGTCGTCGGCAGCACTGCCGAGGAGACCCGCGCCGCCATCGCAGCGGACATCCCGAAGTGGGAGAAGGTGATCAAGGACGCCAACATCAAGGTCGGCAACTGAGCATGGTCGACTTCACGCGCCTTGCGCGAGCGCTCGACGGCAGCCCGGCGCTGCAAAGGCGGGCCAGGCTCGCCAACCTGTCGCTGGCCGTGAGGAGCGGCGAGGAACTGGCTGGCGTTCGGATCGGCGACGGAATTGTCGTGGGCCCCGGCGCGGGGTTGGGCGTGGCCTTCACCCTCGCTGCCGCCCCGGGCGCGTGGGCCGAGTTCGCGAGGCCCACGCCGCCGGTCGGCTTCCAGAGCCTGGTCGCCATGCAGCGCGTGGGGCACTTGACCGTGGACGGCGACATGCTGGCCTGGGGACGCAACCTCCTGTTCCTCGAGCAGGTGTTCGCGGCGCTGCGGCCGGCAACGGCCTCTGAAGCGTTGGCGCCCATCGGGACTCCCGTCATCGAGCCGATCGTCGGCCGCTATCTGCAGCTTGATTTCCAGGGCAAGCCGCACCGGGTCTACTTCGAGGAAGCCGGGCAGGGCATTCCCTTGCTGTGCCTGCACACCGCGGGCGCCGATGGCCGGCAGTATCGCGCCCTGCTCAACGACGCCGACATCACGCGCCGCTACCGCGTCATCGCCTTCGACCTGCCGTGGCACGGCAAGTCGTCGCCGCCACCGGGCTTCGAGCGCGACGCGTACCAGCTGACCACCGACGGCTATGTCGGCATCGTCATGGCGGTGACGCGCGCGCTCGGACTCGATCGTCCGGTCGTCATGGGCTGCTCGATCGGCGGCCGCGCCGTCCTTCATCTGGCGTTGCGCCACGGCGAGCATTTCCGGGCGGCGATCGGCCTGCAGTCGGCGACACATGCCGACGCCGGCGCGGATACCCGGTTGCGCGATCTCGGCTTCATGTTCCGGCCCGATGTGCACGGCCAGGAGGCGGCCGCCGGCTCGGTCGCCTGCCTGATCGCGCCGACGGCGCCCGTCGCCGACCGATGGGAAACCCTCTGGCACTACATGCAGGGCGGGCCGTCGGTCTTCCTGGGCGACATTCACTACTATTTCATCGACGGCGACCTGCGTAACGCGGCGCTCGACTCGCTCGATACACGGAAGTGCCCGCTCTACCTGCTGACCGGCGAGTACGATCTCTCGGCGACGCCGGAGCTGACGGCCGAGGTCGCCCGCATTACCAAGGCGCGGCACTTCGAGGTGATGCGCGGCATGGGCCACTTCCCGATGTCGGAGAGCCCGGCCGAGTTCCGCCGCTATCTCCTGCCGATCCTCGATCGCATTGCGGCCGAGGCGCCGGGGTAGCCTACCTCTGGAAGTTTAGCGTTCCTCGACCATGCGGCCGTCAGGATAGATGATGACCCGGCTCGGCACGCCGTCGCGCCGCGTATCGGCCTTCCACGAGCCGTTGGTCTGCGGGGTCATCCGCTGGACGCGGTAGCCCTGCGACTGGACCCGGTCGCGCGACAGCGACTCGGTGTTGGGATAGCGGTTGCCGTAGGACGCCGACGGTGCCGGTGCCGGGCTCGACGGGGCCGGCATGGTGGGCGGCGGCGGCAGGGCGCCCGGCAGCATCGTGTCTGGAATGCGCCCGCCGTTGCCGGCCGAGCCGGGCACCAATTGCGCCATCGCCGGGCTGCTCAGCAGGGCCAGCGCGATCAAGGCAAGGGGAAGGGGGCTTCGCATGTCGCTGATATGGGCCGCCGGCGCGAACGCCACAAGAGACGGCGGCCGTCCTCCGAGCCTTCCTCCCTGGAACGTGAAGCGTGGTGGTCTTCGATTTCCTCCCGAGGCGCGGCGGAGGTGTCATTGCTGGGAGCTCGCCAAATCGCAGGCGCAAGCTCAGCTTTTCGGTTCTCCTCCCCGGCGACGCTGGGGAGGAGTGGGATGGAGGTCGCTCATTGGGTCCTCTCCGCCCGCGTAAGCGGGGGAAGAGGAAGGGGCCCCGCGCTTAGCGCCGGGGAGGAGAGGTGGGTGAATGCCCCGGCACCGAGCCGAGCGAGCTCGTGCTCGACGAGCGCGGAAGTTAGCGCCTGTGCGTGCGTCACCCATTGAGAAAGACTGGCAATGCCGGGCAGGCCAACGAACGCCGAAGCCTGTATATTCGACGCGATGTCCGGCAGGTCCATTCTCAATGCGATCGCTCTCGGTTGCTGGCTGTTCGCCTCGGTCGTGGCCTTCATGATCGTGGCCTACACGAGCTTTTTCGGCGTCGGCGTGATCGGCCTCATGATATGGTTCGTGAGCACGCGCGTCGATCTCGAGCAGGACAGCCCGGTCGGCGGCCCCGCGGTGTCGGCGAGCTTCCTCGCCCATCAGGTCAGGGTACGGGCCGAGATGTCCCGGGCGGAGCGGGCGGCGCTGCGCGGGCAGCGATTGCTGGAAGCGCGCTCGGCGCGCTTCTTCAAGTATCTCGGCGTGGCCTTGACCGTGGGCGGCTTCACCGGGTTCTGGTTCTTCCAGCTGTAGGCCTCGGCACCCTCGGGGGGCTACTTCCTGCCGACGCAATCTGCGTAGGTCACGGTCCGATTGGCTCCTTGCTCGACGAAGGCCGTGTCGCCCTTGCTCCAGAAGACGAACGACTCGTCGGTGTTGGCATAGCGGATGCCGGAGCCCGACAGCGTCTGCGGCAGCGTGAGCTTGTTGCCGTCGGCCAGGGTCAAGACGACATGGCCGCCAGGAATTGGCGCGCCATCGGGCGCGGTGCGCGTGGGGCCGGTGAAATACTCTGCCGTCAGGCTGCGCCCCTGGGCGCAGGCGTAGGTCACGGTGCTGACGGGCGGCGCCGCCTGCGCCCACGCCGCAGCGAGGAACAGGAACGGCAATGCCGCGGTGCCGGTCGTCGTTCGGAGCACGGGAACTCTCCTCGCATCTGGACAGGGGTCCTCGCATTGCTATGAAGCTTGGCCGTCGACATCAAGCCCGCGAGTCCTGCGTTCATGAGCCTCGAATCCGTCCGCGCCTTCCTCGCCCTGCATGCGCCCGACATCTCGATCGTCGAGCTCGGCGGCAGCACGGCCACCGTGGCCCTGGCGGCGGCCGGGCTGGGCGTCGCGCCGGCGCAGATCGCCAAGACGCTGTCGCTCAGGGTCAAGGATCGCAACCTGCTGCTGGTCACCGGCGGTGAGGCGCGTCTCGACAACCGGAAGGCCAAGGCGGTGCTCGGCGGCAAGCCCCGCATGCTGACGGCGGACGAGGTGACGGCGATCACCGGCCATCCGGTGGGCGGCGTCTGCCCGTTCGGCCTGGCGGCGCCGCTGCCGATCTATTGCGACATCTCGCTCAAGGCCTTCGACGACGTTTATCCGGCGGCGGGCTCGATCAGCAGCGCCCTGCGCATCGGCCCGGCGCGCATGGCCGAGCTGGTCGGAGCGACGTGGGTCGACGTCTGCGGCTGACTCAGGCGCTGTTGCGCTTGCCCCAGCGCTCCAGGTAGTCGAGGCAGAACGCCAGGTCCGTGACGTCGACATAGCGTCGGCCGATGTCGCGCAGGTTGTCGCGGTGCGGGCCTTCCTCGATGTCGCCGACGCAATCCTCCGGCACCAGCGTGCGGAAGCGATGGCTGAAGCTGTCAAGCGCCGTGCCGCGGATGCAGCCTGACGTGTTGCAGCCGGTCACGATCATGGTGTCGACCCGCTCCTTCATGAAGTAGTTGGCGACGCCGGTCTCGAAGAAGATCGACGGGCCCTTCTTGGTCACCTTGAGATCGTAGGACGGCTCGTAGATGCGCGGATCGAGCGCCGTGCTGGGATGGTCGTGCAGGAAGGTCTGCTTGACCGCCGTGATCTTCCAGTACGGCATCTCGCGCTCGTTCATGTAGGCGGTGTTGCACACCGCGACCGGGACGCCGACCCGCCGGGCGACCTGGAGGAGCCTCGACGTGTTCTCGACGGCGCGCAGGACCAGCGGGGCGCCGCCCAGCGGATACTGCGGATCGGTGAAGCCGAGCTGGAAGTCGACCACGACGATCCCGGGCTTCTCGCCGGTGCCCACCGAAATCTCGCCATAGCTGCGTCGCGCGTAGTCGTCGCCGGTCATGTCACTCCTCCTGGCCAGAACCGTGGCCTCGCGGGCTCAGCCGAGCAACGAGTGGAAACGCCGCGTGATCGGCACCACGACCACGCTGGCGCCGGGGCGCTTCAGGGCGTCGGCCACGGCGGCCGTGACCTCGTCCGCCGTCGGCGCCAGTACCGCCGGCGCGCCATAGCCCCTGGCCAGCGACACGAGGTCGATGCCGGGAATGTCGAGGCCCGGGACGTTGGGGGTCTTCTCGAGCTCGGCGAACGATTTCAGGATGGCGTACTCGTCGTTCTGGAACACGACGTAAACCATCTTCACCTGCTGGCGAACGGCGCTGTACAGGCTCTGCACCGAGTACTGGAACGAGCCGTCGCCCATCAGCGCCACGACCGGCCGGTTGCGGCCGCTGTCGCGCTCCGCCAGGGCCAGCCCGACGGCCGCCGGCATGCCCCATCCGAGGCCGCCCGAGGCGAAGGTGTAGAAGGCGTCGGGCCGGTCGATGCGGAAGATGTCCTGCATCTCGGGCACGTTGGAGGGCGATTCCTCGACCAGCACGAAGTCGTCCGGGCAGGCCCGGCGCACCGCTGTCATGGCGGCAGCGGCCGAAAGCGGCAGGGTCGCGAGATCGGCCGGCGCGGTGGCGGGTCGCAGCGCCGGTGCGGCGGCTGACGGCACGCGGCTGAGGATCGATGGCAGGAGGGCTTCGAGGAACAGGCGGCTGTCGCTCAGCAGGCTGTCACCGACCGGCGCCTTGGCCGACATCTCGGGGTCGTCGGTCACCTGCAGCAGCGCCGCGTTCGCCGGCAGGTAGCGCCCGGCGACGAACGGGTAGTAGCGAAACACCGGGGCACCGACCACGACGACCAGATCGTGTCCCGCCAGCTTTTCGCCCAGGGGGCCGATGCCGGCCGGCAGGGTGCCGGCGTGGAGCGGATGGGTCTCCGGGAAGGGCGTGCGCTCGGCGAACGGAGCGGTCCAGACCGGCGCCGCGAGCCGCTCGGCGAGGGCGATGCCTGCCTGCCAGGCCTGGCAGCGGGCGATGTCGGAGCCGTAGACCAGGACCGGGCGGGCACTGGCGTCGATGCGGCGGGCGAACTCGGCCAGGCGCTCGGGATCCGGGCCGACGCGGGTGGCCACGCTGCGCGGCGCGAGGCTCTCCAGCATCGCCTCGGGCATCTCCTTGTCCCAGTCGTCGAGCGGCAACGACAGGAACACCGGTCCCGCGGGCGGCTGCAGCGCCGCGGCGTAGGCACGGAGGAAGGCGCCTGGCACGTCCTGCGCGCGCGCCGGCTCGTAGCTCCACTTGACCCACGGGCGCGGCATGGCGACGGCGTCGACGTTGGTCAGCAGCGGCTCGAGCAGCACCATGTCCCGCGTCTGCTGGCCGGCCGTGACGATCAGCGGCGTCTTGTTCTGGTAAGCGGTCAAGACGCAGCCCATGGCATTGCCCAGCCCGGCGCCGGTATGGATGTTGACGATCACCGGCTTGCGCAGGCCCTGGGACAGCCCGTCGGCGATGCCGACGACGCTGGCCTCCTGGAGCGCCAGCACGTAGCGGAAGTCGTCGGGAAAGTCCTTGAGGAAGGTCTCCTCGGTCGACCCCGGGTTGCCGACGATGGTCGTCAGGCCGAGTTGCCGCAGCAGCCCAAAGGTCACGTCCTTGACGGTGCGCATGACGCCTCCGGTTGCCGGGCCCGTGAAGATTTCTATAGCGCGACGCCCGGTCCAGGCAACAGGAAGGCCCGCCCCGTCGGGGACGGGGCGGGCCCGGCTTGCTCGCAGCGGCGTCGGCGTCAGCGCGCCTCGCTCACATTGCCCTGGTTGTCGAGGACGACGGACACGGGCGCGTTCTGGGCATTGCGTGCCTTCGCATGCCAGGTGCCGTCGGCGGCGCGGCTGACGCCCCGCACGCCGGTGTAGCCGCCCTTCTCGATCTGGGTGCGCGCGACCGCGGTAGCGACCGTGACGGTCGGCTCGCTGCGCGGACCCAGAGCGTCGTCCTGCAGCGGTGGGCGCGGCGGCTTGCCGGCGCCGCCATAGGGCGAGGGCGGCCAGGCCATCTGGGCGTTGGCGGCGGCGGTCGAAGCGACGATCAGCAGGCAGGCGAGGAGGGGACGATTCATCATTTGGCTACTCCTTGTACAGGCGTCCTTGTCGGACACCCGCGATCCTGAGGAGCAATGAGGCCGCTCTGTGACGGCGGCCTGCGCCGATCTGTCCCGCTGCATCAACCGTGCTGCAATCGGCGCTCTACGCTGCCGCGACGCCGATCAGCGAGTCGTGCAGCCACAGGATGGCGAAGTAGGCGATCGTGCCGATGGCCACGACGATAACGTCGTTGCGGCCGAAGCGTGCGACCGGCGGCGCGCCGGGATCGCCCCGGCGCTTGAGGGCGATGCGGTCGTAGACGGCCCACGCGAGCAGGCTGCCGAACAGCAGCATCGAGCCGAGGTCGCCGTTGACCAGCAGGTGGGACAGCGCCCACGCCTTGACCCCGACCAGCATGGGATGGCGCAGCATCGACTTGATCCGGCTCGCCGGCGCGTAAGCCGCGGCCAGGGCGACGAGGGCGAACCACAAGAAGACGAGGGAGATCGGGTGAAACAGCGCCCACGGCGGATGCCACACCTGGATGTAGCCGGCGCCGCGGTAGAGGCTGAAACCCCAGACGATCAGCAGCAGGCCGGCCAACGCCACCACGGAGTAGAGGCCCTTGTAGGGCCCTTCGCCGATGCGCCCGATGATCGCTGCCCGTGCCGGGCGCAGCGTGGTGACGGTGTGGATGCCGATGAACAGCACCAGGCCGAGGATCAGGATACCCATGTCTCAACCTAGCACACCCGGCACGCCACGCTCAGTGTGGCGCAGGATACACACCTCGCGAGATACTCGCTCATATGCATCGCCGACCGTATTAATATTCAATTCGATTGGGGCAGGTGTGTTAATGTGACTTAACCCCAGATCGCCACATGCGGGGATTGGGGACATGGATGCGTGTTCTTGGCGTCTCTCTGACCTTGGCGTTCCTGCTGGCAGGCGGTATGGCACTCGCCCAGGCATTGCCTTCCTCGTCGGTCCGTCAGGACTGTCCGCCGGGTGAGCCCGATTCCGTTCAAATCAGCTGGAACGAGCCGTGCGAGGCGGGCTCCTGGCTGCTCGACACCGATCTCGGCTGCCGGATGTGGGATTGGCACCCGGCGCCCGAGGACAAGGCCGAATGGTCCGGCGCCTGCCGGGCGGGCCAGCCCGAGGGGCGCGGCACGGCACAGTGGTACGAGCATGGCCGGCCGATCGATCGCTTCGCCGGGACCTATCGCAACGGCAAGCGGCTCGGCGAAGGTCACTACGTCTGGAACGAAGGCGTGCGCTACGACGGGAGCTACGCCAACGATGTGCCTAACGGCAAGGGCGTGTTCAAGCTCGACGGCGATACCTTTGCCGGCGAGTGGAAGGCGGGCTGCCTTGTCCGTGGGGACGGCCGGGTCGTGGCGATCGGCGTGCCGCGGACATCGTGCCAGCCGGGCAGCACGCCGGACACCAAAAAGAACATAGCCGAGCGTTAGCCGATCCCTGCCAGCCAGTAGGCGAGGATGCCGATCAGGCCGGACGCCACGATCGGGTAGGCCGGGTTCACCTTGGTCTTCAGCAGCAGCAGGAACACCACCGCGGCGATCGCCGCGTGCAGGGCATCGACCACGGCGCCCTTGGCCATGATGACGGCGCCCGCCAGCACGAGGCCGACCGATACCGAGCCCAGGCCGGTCTGGATGGCCGGCCGCCAGCGCCACGTCTGCATGTGGGTCCACAGGCGGCCGATCCCCCAGGTGAGCACGCCGGTCGGCAGGAAGAAGGCGACCAGCGCCACCGCGGCGCCAGGCAGGCCGGCGACGACGGTGCCGATCGAGGCCACCATCATCATGTTGGGCCCGGGCGCCAGCTGGCCGAGGCTGTAGTAGTGCAGGAGCTGGGGAAAGGTCACCCAGTGATGGACGTCGACCGTCAGTGTCTTGAGCTCGGGGAAGGCCGCCATGCCGCCGCCGACCGTCAGCAGCGAGAGGTAGGCGAAGACGCCCGCGAGGTCGCCGAGCTGCTTCATTTGGGCGTCCGGTCGCGCGGGCGGTGCCACCAGATGGCGACGATGCCGGCCACGATCAGGGCATAGGGCACCTGCACGCCGAAGCCGGCCACCGCCGCCGCCGTCGCCAGCACGAAGAGGTAGTCGGCCAGCGACTTCAGGACCTTGGCGCCGAGCTGGACCATCACCACGACGATCAGCCCGAGCGCCCCGGCGGCGATGCCGTGCAGGAAGGCCTTGGACCACGGGTCGTCGCCGCCGATCCCGTAGGCATAGGCGGCGCCGATCATCAGCGTGGCGCCGGGCAGGCACATGCCCAGGGTGGCCACGATGGCGCCCCAGCCGCCGCGCAGGCGGTCGCCGACCAGGATCGACATGTTGGTGGCGTTGAGCCCCGGCAGGGTCTGGCTGATCGACAGCAGCTCGACGAAGGTGACGTCGTCGACCCAGCGGTTGCGCACCACCAGGCCGGTTCGCAGGTAGCCGACGACGCCGCCGCCCAGGCTGGTGGCGCCCATCACGAAGAACACCCAGAACAGCCTGGCCAGCGACACGCTGGGTGAAGCGAAGGGGGCGGGGTCGCTCATTCGTGGGCCTGCGGCGGGTTGCCCTTGAGGCGGTACACGGCGCCGGTCTTGGTGGTGGTGAGCGCCAGCCAGTCGGCGCAGACCTGCTGGAGCTCGAGGAAGAAGCGCTCGCAGGCGTGCAGCGCCTTGTGGCCGATGCCGTCGGGCCCGTCGAAGCGCAGCTGGAAGGCGAACTCGCCGACGAAGGAGTGATGCTCGCCGCGCGACCGCCACAGCGAGAGATTGGCCGTCGCCGCCGTCCGGTGCCCGAAATCGAGCAGGCAGATGTCCTGCAACAGCTCCTCGACGATGGTCTGGTTGACCAGCGACACGTCGTCCGAGCCCTCGCACGGGATTGCCGCCAGCGGCGGGAAGATCGTCGCCAGCTCGTGCAGCGACATGTGGCCGAGCGAGGCCATGACGATGCGCTCCGCCTGCGGCGCCTGGCTCAGCCCGAACTCGACATTGTGCGAGATCAGCCGCCGCATGCCGTCGATGCGGTCGCGCAGCGGCACGACCTCGAGCTTGAACTTGATCCGGTACTTGCCGTCGATGGTCGGCCGGACGTCGAGCTCCTGGGCGGCCTTCATGTGGGGCGAGCGAAACTTGAAGACGATCTCCGGATCGCCGATCGGGAAGCCGTCCTCGTAAGCGATGCGGCGGCGGACGATGAAGCCGTTGTTGTAGAGGTGGAAGCCGCCGGTATCGAGGAACAGCACCTCGCGCACCTCGGGCCGCTGCTCGGCTCGCGGTGTGCTGTGGTACGCGACGCCGCTCGACCCGGCGGCACGCCGCACCAGGTGGGCGAACTCCTTGAAGACGCGCGCCGTGGTGATCCGGTCGGGCTTGAGGATCAGCTTGCACTGCAGATAGCACAGCTCGTCGCGCCGCTTGCCGTCCGCATAGGTGCCGGGATAGCGCTCCTCCAGCCAGCCCTGCAGCGTCGTTTCCTTGTCGGCGACAGCCATCCCTGCTCCCCTCGATAAGCTAGCCCGCGACGCTCCCGATGTCACTGCGGCGCCGCGCCGTCGACCTTGCCGAAGGCCTCGACCCGGCCCGCGTCGTAGCAGACGTAGTAGCGGTCCGAGACCGACCACGGCACGCGGCTCCAGAAATCCTTGAGCATGGTGTAGTAGGCGCACTCCTTGCCGGGGGAGTGGGCGACGGTCTGCGGCGGGCCGATCGTCGACTGGACCTCCTGGCGGCTCATGCCGGGCCGGATCTGGTCGAGCGACCTCGCCGGCGCGGCGCAGCCGCCGGCAATCGCCGTTGCCGACAGCACGAGGGACATGACGAGACAGACGCGCTTCATCGGACCACTCCTGGCTGACGGACAACGGGCCAGCGACACGCCGGGCCAGCAATAAATGTCGGGCTGGCCTGAACAATTGTCGGGCAGTGCGGCGTCTGGCGGAAGCCTCTCCGATGCGCTACCTCGATTCCATGCAAGATCAAACGCGCTTTCAGCCGCCCGGCCTCGCGGCCTCGCTGAGCGGGCCGGTCGCCCGCGACCTCTCGGAGACGCCGATCTCGGAGGTGGCGTCGTCGGTATTCGGCCAGCCCGACATCGTGCCGCTGTGGTTCGGCGAGGGCGACCTGGTGACGCCCGATTTCGTGCGCGACGCGGCGGCGAAGGGCCTGCAGGCGGGCGAGACCTTCTATACCTGGCAGCGCGGCATCCCGGAGCTGCGGGCCGCGCTCTCGGCCTACACGCAGCGACTGTACGGCATCGATTGCCCGGCCGATCGCATCACCGTCACCACGGGCGGCATGCAGGCGATCGTGCTGTGCTGCCAGCTTCTGGCCGACCCCGGCGACAACATCGTGATCGTGTCGCCGATCTGGCCGAACATCACCTCCGCTGCCAGGCTGGTGCGCGCCGAGCCGCGCTACGCCCCGCTCGACCGGACGCCGGACGGCCGCTGGACGCTCGACCTGCAGAAGCTGTTCGACACCGTCGACGAGCGGACGCGGGCGATCTTCGTCAACTCGCCGGGCAACCCGACGGGCTGGACGATGACGTCGGAGGAGCAGCGCGCGGTGCTCGACTTCGCCCGCCGCCGTGGCCTCTGGGTGATGGCCGACGAGGTCTACGCCCGCCTGATCTACACCCGCCCGGTGGCGCCGTCCTTCCTCGAGCAGGCGCAGCCCGACGATCCGCTGCTCGTGCTCAACTCGTTCTCCAAGCCGTGGGCGATGACCGGCTGGCGCGTCGGCTGGCTCACCCATCCGGCGGGCCTCGGCGAGCAGTTCGCCAAGCTGGTGCAGATCAACACGTCGGGCGTGCCGCACTTCCTGCAGCGCGGCGCGGTCGCCGCCCTCGACAAGGGAGACGGCTTCATCGCCGAGATGGTGGAGCGCTGCCGGGCCGGCAACGAGCTGGTGTTCCAGCGCCTCTCGGCGCAGCCCCGCGTCACCATCGCGCGGCCCGAGGCGGCGTTCTATGCCTTCTTCTCTGTCGAGGGCGTGAGCGACACGATGAAGTTCTGCCTTTCCCTGGCCAAGGACCACAAGGTCGGCCTGGCGCCAGGCGAGGCGTTCGGTCCGGGCGGCGAGGGCCATGTGCGCCTCTGCTTCGCGGCTGGCGCCGAGCGCCTCAGCAAGGGCCTCGACCGCATCGAGGCGGCCATCGCGGCGCTGTAATGGGTTTCCTCCCCAGCTTCGCGGCCGCGAAGCTGGGGAGGTGTCGCGGTAATCCGCGGCGGAGGGGTCATGGGGCCGAGACTCGTGCCAATGACCCCTCCGTCGCGGATTACCGCGACACCTCCCCGGCGGAGCCGGGGAGGAGTATGAGAATAGCGTGTCCACAACCCCCTCCATCGACGTCCGGCACCTGCGCAAGGAGTACGGCGAGATCGTCGCGGTCGACGACCTGACTTTCGCCGTGCCGCGCGGCGCGGTGCTGGGCCTGCTGGGCGGCAACGGCGCGGGCAAGACGACGACGATCGCCATGTTGCTGGGCCTGCTCGAGCCGACCGCGGGCGAGATCAACGTGCTGGGCATCGACGTGCGCCGCCGGCGCTACGCCGCCCTGCCGCGCATGAACTTCTCGTCGCCCTACGTCGATCTCCCGCACCGGCTGACGGTGCGCCAGAACCTGCTGTTCTATGGCCGGCTCTACGGCGTGCGGAAGCTGGCGCGGCGGATCGACGAGATCGCCGAGCACATGCAGGTGGCGGCCTTCCTCGACCGCCAGGCAGGCAAGCTGTCGGCTGGCCAGAAGACCCGCGTCGCGCTCGCCAAGGCGCTGATCAACAAGCCCGACGTGCTGCTGCTCGACGAGCCGACGGCCTCGCTCGATCCCGACACCGCCGACTGGGTGCGCGGCTATCTCGAGAGCTATCAGCACGAGACCGGCGCCACGATCCTGCTCGCGTCGCACAACATGGGCGAGGTCGAGCGCCTGTGCGACGACGTCATCCTGCTGCAGGCCGGCCGGGTGTTCGAGCGCGGCAGCCCGCGCGAGCTGATCGAGCGCTTCGGCCGCGAGGACATGGAGGAGGTGTTCCTCGACATGGCGCGCGGGCGCGGCCGCGGCCTCGATTCGCTCGGCCGGAAGGAGACGGTGTCGTGATCGGCTCGGCGGAGCGCATCTGGGCCCTGGTCATGCGCCACATCCACCTGTGGCGCAGCTCGGTGATGCGGCTGGTCGATTCGATTTACTGGCCGGCCGTGCAGATGGTGATGTGGGGCTTCATGACCCAGTACCTGCTGCCGCAAGCCTCGTTCATCGCCCAGGCGACGGGCGTACTGCTGTCGGGCCTGCTGCTGTGGGAGGTCGTGGTGCGCGGCAACCTCTCGCTGTCGATCGCCTTCCTGGAGGAGATCTGGTCGCGCAATCTCGGCCACCTGTTCGTCAGCCCGATCCGTTCGTGGGAGTTGGCGACCGGCATCATCGTCGCCGCCCTGCTGCGCACCCTGCTGGGGCTGATCCCGGTGTCCCTGATGGCCTGGGCGTTCTTCGGCTACTCGATCTACTCGCTCGGCCTGCCGCTGATCGCCTTCTTCGCCATCCTGCAGATGTTCTCGTGGTCGATCGGGCTCGCCATGTCGGGCCTGGTGATGCGGGTCGGCCAGAGCGCCGAGAGCTTCGCCTGGGCGGCGGTCTTCATCCTCATGCCGGTGAGCGGCGTCTACTACCCGATCTCGGTCCTGCCGCAGTGGCTGCAGGTGATCGCCTACGGCCTGCCGACCGCCTATGTCTTCGAGGGCATGCGCGCCATCATGGCCGAGCAGACCGTGCACTGGGATCTGCTGGGCGTCGCGTTCGCCCTGTCGGTGGCCTATCTCGTGATCGGCTTCCAGGTCTTCCAGTGGTTCTTCCGCCTGTCGCGGCGCGCCGGCAGCCTGCTGGGCCAGGGCGAGTGAGGCTGGTGAAGCGGCGAGAACGTGTTCTTGTTCGCTCGAAGCAGCGAGGAACGATCTCACCCTGAGGAGCGGCTGCGGCCGCTCCTCAGGGTGAGGTGTTCTTTGGTGCTTCGACCTGAGAAAAGATTGCTCTAGGGCGCCTTCAGCACGGCCGCGCAGGCGGCGGGCAGCTTCGGGCGGTAGGGCTGCTGCGGCGTCCCGGGCGGCGGCAGGGTGACCGGCGGACGGGTGAACCAGAGATCGAGCTGCTCGCCGCAGCCGTCGTCCTCGTAGTAGCCGGCCTGCGGCTGGCACTGCGGGTTGCCGGGCGGGCAGTGGAGCCTGACGTGGAAGTGCGCGTCGTGGCCGACCCAGACGACCAGCTTGCGCAGCCAGGCGCGATTGCCGCCGACGGTCTGGCAGAGCCGCTGCTTGATCCACTTGTTGACGAAGATGCGATCGAGATGCGGCATGCCGGCGGCGAGTCGCAGCAGGGTGACGTGCTGCTGCGTGAGGACGCTGTCGTCGATGCCGCCATCGTCCGCCCGCACGAGCGAGCGCAGACGCGGATTCTCGCGCTCGGCCGGTGCCCGCCGCGCCCCGGGCTGGCGTTCGAACCAGATGTCGGCATCGAGCCCGGTCTGATGGCTGGCATGGCCCGACGGTGCCGGGCCGCCGCGCGGCTGGCCGATGTCGCCGATGTAAAGCGGCGCCTGGCCGTCCGCCCGTACCTTCTCCGACAGCGTCCTGATGAAGTCGATGGTGACCGGCTGCCCCCAGTAGCGGTTGCGGCTGACCCGGATCGCCTCGTAGCCCGGGCCGTCGAGCGGCAGGGCCTGGGCACCCTGCAGGCAGCCCGAGGTGTAGAAGCCGATCGATTGCGGCGGACCGGCCGTCGGCGTGGCGACCTGCGCCCACTCCTGCGCCGACGCGGAGACGTTGGTGAAGATGACGAAGAGCGCGGCCAAGAAAGACTTCATCCCCGGGAGCCTACACTCATACTGTCCTCCCTGCGCGCAGCGCGGGGAGGTGCCCCCGAAGGGGGCGGAGGGGTCGAGAGCAACACACGCGTTGCCAGAACGCTCATCATAGTGACGACGCTGATCGGTGACTGACGCCAAGACCCTTGGCTCATGACCCCTCCGCCCCCTTCGGGGGCACCTCCCCGCGCTTCGCGCAGGGAGGACAACCTGATCCGTGAACTCGGAAACGCAGGACGGGGGAGGGAGCGTATCCATGAATTTCGCTGCCGGCGATGCTAAGAAGGCGGCCATGGCGGCCTACACCTCGCTCGACGTGACGCGCTGCGGCCCGGTGACCCGGCTGACGTTGAACCGGCCGGCGCGGCGCAATGCGCTGACGCATGCGATGATGCTCGAGCTCGAGCAGGCGTTCGCCGCGGTCCGCGACGATGCCGGTTGCCGGGTGCTGGTGCTGCGCGGCGCCGGCGGGCACTTTTGCGCCGGCGGCGATCTCGATGCGATGGCCGACATGCCACCGCTGCCCGCCGGAGATGCGGCCGATCCGCTGATCCCGGCCTACCGCCAGTTCGGCGACGCCCTGATGGCGCTCAACACGCTGCCGCAGGCGACGATCTCGATCGTCGAGGGCTCGGCGGTCGGCGGCGGGTTCGGCATGGCCTGCTGCTCGGACGTGGTGATCCTGCATGCCAGCGCGCGCTTCGGCGTCCCCGAGCCGAAGGTCGGCTTCATCCCCTCGCAGATCATCCCGTTCCTGGTGCGCCGGCTGGGCGAGGGCGTCGTGCGCGACCTGGCGGTGACCGGCCGGGTGATCGACGCCGCCGAGGCCCACCGGCTCGGCGTCGGCCGCCATCTCTGCGCCACGCCTGCCGAGATCGAGCGGACGCTCGACAGCGCGATCGAGGAGATCCTGCGGCTCGAGCCGCAGGCGCTGGCCACCGTCAAGGACCTGGTGCTGGCCTGCGCCACCCTGGACGATCGCGCCGTGCTCGACGATGCCGCCGAACGCCTGGTCGGCCTGCTGCGCCGGCCGCAGGCCTCGCTCGGCATCGCGGCCTTCATGGCCAAGACCGCACCGCCCTGGGTGAAAGGATAGAAGGACATGAGGAACTATCGTCACATCGAGGTGCGGCCGATCGCCGGCGCGCTGGGCGCGGAGATCCATGGCGTCGACATGGCGCGCGAGCTCGACGACGAGGTCGTGGGCGAAGTGCGCCAGGCCTTCCTCGACCATCTGGTGATCTTCCTGCGCGACCAGAAAGTGACGCCGCAGCAGCAGCTCGGCTTCGCCCGCCGCTTCGGCGAGCCGATCGAGTACCCTCAGCTCAAGGGCCTGCCCGAATCGCCGATGATCACGCCGGTGGTCAAGCTCGAGCACGAGCGCAACAATTTCGGCGGCATCTGGCATTCCGACACGACCTACCTGCCGATCCCGCCGATGGGCAGCATGCTGCTGGCGCGCGAGGTGCCGCCCTACGGCGGCGACACGATGTTCGCCAACCAGTATCTCGCCTACGAGGCGCTGTCGGACGGCCTGAAGCAGACGCTCGACGGCCTGATCGGCGTCAGCTCGTCGGTCAAGGCCGACGTGACCCGCACCCGCGAGGATCGCCTGAAAGCCGCCGGCGTCGAGCACAAGGCGCTGAGCGCCGAGCATCCCATCGTGCGCACCCATCCCGAGACCGGGCGCAAGGCGCTCTTTACGTCGGACGCCCACACCGCGCACATCAAGGGCTGGACCGAGAAGGAGAGCCTGCCGCTCCTGAAGTTCCTGTGGGAGCACCAGACGAGGCCGGAGTTCACCTGCCGCTTCCGCTGGGAGGTCGGCTCGCTGGCCTTCTGGGACAACCGCTGCGCCATGCACAACCCGATCAACGACTATCACGGCCATCGCCGGGTGATGCACCGCATCACGATTGCCGGCGACAAGCCGCGCTAGACGATGGCGGCCGATATGGACGCCGCCACGACGATCGACTTCTATCTCGGCCTCGGCAGCCGGTACTCCTACCTGGCCGCCACCCAGGTCGCGCGCATCGAGCGCGAGCGCGGCTGCCGGTTCGTCTGGAAGCCGATCGCCAGCGGCACCTTGCTGGACCGCCGCGGCAGCAACCCGTTCCGCCAGCAGCCGGTGTCCGGCCAGTACGACGGAGCGTGGCGCGCCTACGACGCGAAGTGCTGGGCGGCCCACTACGGCGTGCCCTTCGAGGAGCCGAAGCCGTTCCGCGTCGACCCGGCCTTGCCGGCGCTCGCCTGCCTGGCGGCCGGTGCCCAAGGCGCCCTGGTCGCCTGTTGCCGGCAGCTCATGATGATGGTCTTCGTCGAACGCCGCGAGATCGACGATGCCGCCATCGGCGAGCTTCCCGACCTGCTGGGCATCGACGCGAAGGCCTTTGCCGATACCCTCGGGGCACCACAGGCTCATGTCGCTCACGAGGCTCTGATCGAGGAAGCGCGCGCCCGCGGCGTGTTCGGCGTGCCGACCTTCGCGCTCGACGATCGGCTGTTCTGGGGCAACGATCGGCTCGTGCTGCTGGAGGCGTCACTTGCCGGGACGCCCATGCCGTCCGGCGGACGGCCGGCCTGACGCCGGGTCGGCCGCGGGCGCGGAGCGGGCATGCTCGGCTGAAGCGGCCCCTGGACGCGTCGCGTCGGAGGTGCCGGAGCGCCCCATGGCTGGCGCAGACCCGCATGCGCCGCCCGGCAGACTTGGAACGACCCCGCGGTTCTTGCGGTCCGTGCGGTCGTTGCGGTCGAACCCCTTGGAATCAAGGGGTTGGACCGGCTGCAAGCGACCGTTCGGCCCGCCTGTTGCGGTCGCAGCCGTCGTCTTGCGGTCGCAGTCATCCGATGACCGCTCCGTCCCGGTCTCGGCTCTCTTTCCCGCAGCGGCCGCGAAAAGACAGCGTGAAATCTTGCGTCATTTGCGTCACATCGTCATTAGCCTTTGAAATCAATGGCTTGGCAGTGACGCAAAGGAATGGCTTTTCGTCACGAGTGGGTTCGCTTGCGTCGGCCATGGCGATTGGGTCGGTGTTCTTCGATTTGCGGGGATCTGGCCCTGCTGTCATGAGATCGCATGCGCGGGTAGACGGAGGAGCCGGGTTGGCTCTCTTCTGCAGCCACCATTGATTCTTTTTCATGCGCATGCCCCCCTGGGGCAGGAGCAGGTGAGCGCGGCGTGGCCAGGCTCGAGGCGGTGATCTTCGGGAATAGCAGCGGCGGCACGGAGAGCGCGCGGCCCGCAGGCAGGGCGGAGATCGCCGTCGCCCCGTCGCCGATCCAAGTCGGCGGATCGGCGGTCTCGCCGAGGCTCGTCAGCACGAGGCTGGCAGCCTTCGGAATGAACGGCCAGGCAATGCTCGCGGAAAGGCGCACGAGATTGAGCGCCGTCCGCGTGATGACGGCGGCGCGCTCGCGGTCGTGCCTGACGACGGACCATGGGGCGGCTTCGGCGACGTAGGAATTGGCGATCTTCCACAGCGACCGTACGGAGGCGGCTGCCTTGCGCAACGCCAGGCCGTCGTGGTGGCGGCAGAGTGCAGCCAATTCCCGGTCCAGCCGCTCGATGAGCGCCAGCTCGGCGGGCCCATGCTCTCCGCCGGCCGGGACATTGCCGCCGAACGCCGAGGCGGTGAAGGCGAGGCAGCGGTTGACCAGGTTGCCGAACGTGTCGGCGAGGTCCTTGTTCACCCCGTCGACGAAGCGCTCGACGGTGAAGTCGCTGTCGGAGCCTTCCGGCGCGTTCGCCGCGAGCCACCACCGCCAGCAGTCGGCGGGCAGCAGCTCGAGGGCGGTGTCGGTGAAGATGCCGCGCCGGCGGCTGGTCGAGAACTTGCCGCCCTCGTAGGTCAGCCAGTTGAAGCCCTTGACGACATCCGGAAGCTTCAGTGGCAGTCCCGACCCCATCAGCGTTGCCGGAAAGCTGATCGTGTGGAAGGGGACGTTGTCCTTGGCGAGGAACTGGATGTGGCGGACCGCGTCGCCGCCCTGCCACCAGGCGCGCCAGTCGCGCCCCGGCGCGGCTTCCGCCCATTCGACCGCAGCCGCGATGTAGCCGATCGGGGCATCGAACCAGACATAGAACACCTTGTCGGCGAAACCCTCCTTCGGGACTGGCACGCCCCACGACAGGTCCCGGGTGATGCAGCGATCGCGCAGGCCCTCGTCGAGCCACTTGCGGGCGATCGAGCGCACCAGCAGCGGCCAGTCGTTCCGTCCGTCCAGCCACGTCCGCAGCGCCGGCGTGAAGGCAGACAGCTTCAGGAACAGGTGGCGACTCTCGCGAAGCTCGATATCCGTGGCGCCCGAGATTGCCGAGCGCGGTGCGACCAGGGCCTCGGGGTCGAGCAGCCGCGTGCAGGCCTCGCACTGGTCTCCACGAGCGTTGGCGTCGCTGCAATGCGGGCAGGTTCCGACGACGTAGCGATCGGGCAGGAAGCGGCCGTCGGTCGGCGACCAGGCCTGGCGGATGGTGCGCGCCTCGATGTGCCCGGCGGCGTCGAGCCGCAGGAAGATCTCCTGCGTGAGCGCCCGGTTGGCGGCCCGCGAGGTGCGCGAGAAGTGGTCGAAGGACAGGTCGAAGCGGCGGTAGATGTCGGCCTGCACGGCATGCTGGCGTGCACAGTAGTCGGCGACCGGCAGACCGGCGGCCTGGGCCGCCAGCTCGGCCGGCGTGCCGTGCTCGTCGGTGCCGCACAGGAACAGCACCTCGTGCCCGGTCTGCCGGCGATGGCGGGCGTGAATGTCGGCGGGCAGGAGCGAGCCCGCGAGGTTGCCGAGATGCTTGACGCCGTTGACGTAGGGCAGGGCACTGGTGATCAGGAACTTCGTCATCGAACTCTCCATCGTGTCGCAGCCGGACATGAGAAAGCCCTTCGCAGGGAAGGGCCGGAGAGCTCGATCGATCGGGCGTCAGCGCCCGCGCGTCATCCTTCCGCCCCGTTCCGAGGAAGGGCCGGGCGCATTCGCGAGGCTGGGAAGCGGGTCACGGTGACCATGTCGCCTGTATCCTATGGCGATGCCGTTGCGTCAATCGTGGTCCGGCAGCAGGGGGCAGTCATGGCCATAGCCCCATACGTGGTAGGACCAAGCAACTTGCATACCTGCCGTTGTCTGGTAGCATTCGAGACGAAAAGTGGGTGGCTGGCTTCTGCCTTCGGTGGCGAGCCTTGTTTTGGGGCATTTTCCACAGTGAGCGAGGTTGTGGCGTGAGCGGCGCGGGTCGCCCCGGCCGTGTGTCCTACAGCCTCGTCCCACGACGTCGAATCTTGCGCCGGAACCCGAACGGTTCGCGGCTCTGAGGAGTATTTGCGCATGGCATTCCCGATCGACACGCCTGCCGAGATGATTGGTCAGCTCTATGTCGGGTACTTCGGCCGCGCAGCCGACCCGGATGGTCTGAACTACTGGATCAACCAGCTCAACGGCGGGATGTCGCTGCAGGCGATCGCGAACTCGTTCGCGGTCCAGCCGGAGGCGACGGCGCTGTACTCGTTCCTGGCGGCGCCGAATGTGGGCGACCCGGTGGCGTTCATCACGGCGATCTATCAGCAGCTGTTCAACCGCGGGCCTGACGCGGCCGGCCTGGCCTACTGGGTCAACCAGCTGACGGTGCAGGGCACGCCGCCCGGCCAGATGGTGCTGAACATCATCTCGGGCGCGCAGGGTTCCGACCTGACGACGATCCAGAACAAGACGCACGTGGCGGTCGACTACGCCGAGAAGTTCGTCGACAACAACCTGACCTGGATCGGCA